>JAAUYG010154686.1_pt1 | contig 12220 bp, 12 predicted proteins | sample 7278091 | NCBI WGS metagenome assembly JAAUYG01 (sample SAMN14350201, study PRJNA611818) | marine sediment metagenome | isolation source: surface marine sediment (0.6m) | place: French Polynesia: Moorea | collected 2018-08
CAGTGGAAGTGGAAACTTTCAGCAAAATGGAATTAGCAGTTGCACGCACGCAACTTCAGCTGTATCTTCCATTGTTAATTAACTTTGATATTTGAAGCAGAGGTTTTTTTTTCAAAAGATTTGGAAAGAAACTCCAAAGAGTTTTCCCCAGAATAATTTTTGGTGGATTGTATTTCTCGAGAGCTAGTTTCAAATTTTGTGTCATTTGCAGAGCAAAATTAAAAACGTGTTACATCCAGGTTTTATGCATAAGTACATACACACTTAAGTGCTGTTTGCTGTTCCGAAATTTTAAGCAACAAAATTTGAATTTTTTTTCTGTCCTCACCCAACTTGTCGAGTTGCGTGGGGGATAAAGAAACAAAAGAATCCACTCCAAAGTCGAAGCAAACCGCAGCCACCCACACATGGGTCCAAAACATCCACTTTCCTGAAATTTCAACACAAGAGAGAGCTAGAGAATGCCCAAACACACCAGCTTTTGAACTGCGGTGCACTGTGGGCAATGGACAGAGATACCCTTTTTCCCTGGAAGAGTTGGAGAATGCCCAACCACACCAACTTCCGCAGTTCTGTGCCATACACGGGCGCAATAGATCAGCAGAGAGACGATTCTTGCATTGCGTCTCAGAACGAAACTGATTGATGACTGATGTGTAACGTTTCATGCGGAATAAATTATGTTTGTACCTCACAATGGGACCGAGGAAACATTGTCATTGGGGAAATCAGTAACTTGTAACGATCTGCGAGATCAATAGTCTTTCTCTCTTTCTACTGCACACAAGGAGAAATATTTGATCTACTGAGCCACGTTTGGAAAAGGACTCGAGCAATGCCAGGAGCTCGTGTTGGTAACGTAATGAATGTCCATGTGTGGAAGGTGCCACTTCACGATGAGGTCAATGGGGGCTGGGAGCGAACAGGAAGTCATTGCGTGTGTGTTTGGAAGTTTTGAGACTGATTTGCAGCTTGCTAAAATTGACAGAATTGCTTCTGATTTCTCCACTGAGAGAGGCCTCCATCGTTTGTCTTTCATTCTCGACAAATCCAGTCTCCTTTCACGGAAATCACAGGGCAAAACGGAAGTTCTGGTTTGGTTGAAAAATTGCTATTGTTTTCCTGGACGCTAGCAAAAAAAACACCATGCCAATGTCCAGCCGCCCACTGCCATCATCCGTTTTCTGCTTTTCAGAATTGTTCCTTCCTTCGTGCTTTGTCCTTTGATGTCTTCCCCACTAAATGCACTGCACTTCAAGAAACATTCCTCTCAAACAGAAAGCGACATTAGCCATGACAGATCAAATGGTTCCCTGCATTTCCTGTTCCTGTTTGGGCTGCAGCGACAAGGGGCGGACTGAATGGGCAATAATCAAAAATAGGGAATTCAAAAAAAAGGAAATTCAGATTTTTCCGTCAATGACATGCATTGTGGATGAGTCTTGACATTTTTGTAGTCACCTATGGAGTGACAAACTTTTTGCCAAAACTTGTTGACATGCTATTTTTTTCTACGGGGAAAAGACTGAATTTCCATTTTTAGTCGCACCTTGCTGCTCGCAAGGAGTGACTCTACTTGTCACTCTGCAATACTGTTTGTCTGCCTGGTGGTCTGTCCATCGTGGCAGGACCCCCACCCCCCTGGAAACGTGATTTCTGGGCATCTCAGGCAATTTTAAGCAACTTTCATTTTCACCTCCAAATTTTTTTTTCACCCAAAATTTTTCTGGGTGAAGCGAGGCGCGACACAATGCTACCAAGCATTTCCAGTTTGATTTCCCTATTTTCGGGTGTTGCCACTGAATGGCAACGCGGCGATCTTGACGAGAACAAGAGTGCCAATTAGAGTCCGGCAACGCTGCCGGTTGGGCATGTTTCAGGTTGTTTTCCGAGAGGATGATTGACACGAATTGCGAGGATTTTTGACAATCTCGTCCGCCACTCGACGGGGTTATGTCACGGTGAGTGTCATCGCCTTATGGAGAAGCGGCCCTATTGCCGTAACCACTTGCAGGAACTTTGCCTGCAGAAGGACCTATCAGAAGGCACAGACTGCAGACTGCCGAGAGCCCCTTCAGCGTGGTAATAATGGCGGCACAATCATTGCAAGATAAATTGCAGTTTTCATCAGGCAAGATGTCTGCTTTCTTCTCTATCTAATTCATCAATGACTCAAAATCACGCTTCTTTTACAGCTTTTGAATGATCCTGTGGGGAAAGGGTTGTCGCGTCATAATCACTCACGTGTTGCAGAGCGGCATCCACCAGAATCACAACACAACACAATGAAACCAATTTTCACTTAATCTTCCCCACAAAAAGAGAGAGTCGTGTCTTGTGGCACAATAAAATGTCCAAAACCGTCACAATGTCATCTGCAAATTATTCGTCAGAAAATAGTGTCTTGCTATTGTGTGTACAACAGTTTCAGATTTCACGTCCAAAGAAGTTGAAATGAAAATGATTTCATTGTAGCATTTGAATTGAAATGCAATTCCAACATTGGACAATGTTTTACTGAGCCACATTTCCAGGATTCTCTCGGCATAGACGATCATTGAATAGAGGTTCATATTCGCATTCTGAAAAACAAATTTTTAGCTTTGACACGACGAAAATAACAACCGCGATTTGTGAGAAAACCGAGACACGCGCCTCTATTTTTCATCCTGCCAGGGGTCAACGTCTTCAACATTGCAGAGTGAGTTCGCGAATGCTCGCAAATCTGTGACGGCTCCAAGCTACATGCAAAAATGGCATTTGCAAATTTTGCAAGAATCCGCTGTTTGCAGACCCACTCGGAAACGTTCAAGAAAATAGCCCCGGATTGTTTGTCCTCAACAGAAAAGTAACTGAAACTCAAAATCCACAAAATCCAACTTCCGGCATTGTCAGCGGAATACATTTCCGTTTAAGATTGCGTCCATTGCGCACCCGCTACGAGAGTCCTCTTCATCACAACAAATGAGCCAACGTTCAACGTTCATCTCAGCAAACGGGATTTTGCCAATGGACATCACGTGGGTTTCTCGTATACGTGATCCGTTCTGCGGTCGTAGATCCCGTACTGATGCGGCAACGGCTTCGACTCAGTCAGTAAATCCCGGGGAATCCCGTATTGTCTCGCGAGGATATTGCTGCTATCCACTTGCGCAGCGAGGGCCGGATTAACGTCCGTCCGGTCCGGCTCGGCGGATTCTGGATCCCAGACCTGGGCGTAGGGCCCGGACCCGCGCTGGACGCCGCCCCGGCCTAATCTGTAGTCCGCCTGCTGATCCCACTTCTGATTGAGGGCGTCGTCGCCTTCCACGATGGCGTTCGTGCCGTACGCGGACATCTCCTCCGGCGGCTTCAATGCGTGCCTTCTGGATAGGATAAAGCAGAAAGACAACTGAGTGATTGCAAATAGGGAGTTTTTGCTGGTGTTCCGTGCGCATGACGTCTACATCTGATTCTCCAAATAGGCGGCATGTACACGTTGTAACCAACTTAAAAACAAGTCTACTCGCATTGGGATCAACGTGTAATCTGGTTCCGGGAACCAGAATTTGGACGTTCAGCAAACTCCCTTAATGTGTACGTTGGTATGTGTGATTCAGGACAAATCAAGATGTTTCCGTGGAGTTCAACATCACAGTTCTCTTGTGGCATGATGGTGTGCTGTGTGTTGTGGTTTCTTGAGGCAACAGCCCAAAAATTCTCTGTTATGAATACATTTAGCTCAGTTCTTTCCGTGACATACTGTCAGAACTGTAATGTGAATGTTTTGAACCTACCTTTTCAAAAACACCAGAACGCACACCAGCAATAGAATTCCAATGATAATCCCCAGTGTCACTCCAAGTCCAACTGTCACCAAAATGCCTGCAAAATTCATGAGCGCTTGAGTCTGAATGTTTGTCGTAAAAAAATGTTCTTTTCTTATCCCAGAAAAGAACCCAAAATGAAACGATTGGGAAGATTACTTTTCTACGTGCTGTTCTTTGTTCCAGGTTCGTGTTCAAAAAATGAGAACCTCTGGACTCCCCTTGAACCAATCGCAAAAAACAGTCACAACAAAAGTTACGTGACATGGAGGAAAGTTTAAAAACCACAATGATGGGTTTCAATTCAAGGTTCCACATCAAACGAAGACGACAGATATTGACGTTCTTTGAGGACAGGGGATGATGATAATCTTTCAGTTGGTCTTTGGTCTGGTGGCTCTTTGTATAGAACGTCTGCAGAGACTACTGTTTGTTATTCAGCTGCACGCAATGTAAATTGCAATACTGTGCATGCAACTCACCATAAGGCGTGGACCATTCTTCCGTTAAGACCTTCCACACGCTCCAGCCTGCACCTAAGGGAGAATTGAGAATACTGAAACATCACAGCACTTTTCCATTCATCATAGGCGTGTCAAAATCGTCTCTGGCACGGCACAATGTCTGGGTAGGAGTCTTGCAAAAGAAATCCATTAAAACGGGGGAAAGAAAAACTTCCCTTAGAGATAGGAGCAGTCCTAATGTATACAAATTACCCCAAGGGCTGAGCATGAGAAGGAGCTGCTAATTTTCCTAAGTGCTCTTTCTGTTTCTTTACTTCAAGGGAATAATCCCTCAACAGTTCTTATGCAGAGCAGCCCCCGTGATGAGGAATTGGGGACATGAATTTATTCACCCGCCAAGATGTTTTACTGCGAGGCCTTATGAATTTTGATAAGACGCGTTTCATGTTATTTTAACCTCCGGGTTCGCTTTTTCGGACTGGGCCTGGATCCTGCAGTTGCATTGCAGTCTGTCTTACATTTCATCTGCAGGAAAAATATTTCTGTTGTGGCAGTGTTTGACTTAAGGCAACATGCATGGAGAAAGCAAGCCATTCCAAGCCAGTGCTGCTTTTTTGTGAATGAGCGCGATTGAGTCACGACAACCAAATCAAGGACTCAGAGACGATATGTAATTTGTGCATGCAATTCACATTTGTTTCCTCCCAAACAAAAAAAGGTTTTTTTTATCAGTTGAATTTCCAGTGGCGGACCCCCTCCCGTACGTAATCTTGTAAAATTACAGGTGACTTGTGAATTTGTACCTGGTAGGGTACAGTTGGTTCTCTGTCCAGACCAGTCACCATTAGTGCACGTTAGGTGCCACTGTTCTCCGGTGCGGTTGCACTTCAGGATGGCCCGTGTCTCTGTGCGGCTGACAAGGCTTGCCCCGTGAAGCGGTGGATCCTTGCATCCAATGACTATACAGAAACAAACAATGACAAATATTAGCCTCACTTTAGGTCCTGCACGCACCGGATTGGCAATCCTTCAAATCTCCATCTTTTCATGCAAGAAACAAACTTCTGCTTTATGCAAAAGACAACAGAATATCTCGGTCTGATAAAACAAATCTGTGTTTGTCTGTTTTCCCTAAAACTGTTTCAAGAAACGTCACATTTCATTAATCTGCTTTGTATCATCACACTGCCATTAGTAACGTAACCCGCTGTTCAATAGAAAAGCGAACAGTAGAAATTCGAAAGCGTAACCTACCTGTGTACCTAATCATAAAATTGGTGTCGTCTTGCTTATGCCTGTCATGCAGAAGCTGGATCTTGATTTGGTTCGAGTCTGACGTATAAATATGTCTTTGCCGGCGGCGACTGCTGCATATGGTGGTCTCACTGGGCAGGCCTTCCTCGAACACCAAGCCATATCTAGAAACAGAACGAGCAAACGATCATTCAAGTCTTATCTGTCACCCGCACTTCCTAATTGCTCCTGATCACATCAGTCTACACGGTCCACGTTCCTCAGGTCTTGACTCCTAACGAGGAGAAGGCTCAGCCTGGCACAGACGTCCAATGCCAAATTAAGAACCAGGCCGAGTTGTAATAAATGCTCAATTCAGGAGATTCGTGTTCCAGGCCGCAGAAAACGCACTTTGTATTCAACTAACGCAAGAGCGGCAGTAATTAGGTCTCTGGATAAGGTCTCCGGGGCGGGGCGTGCAAGCTTCATTTGTTTTCCTTAATTCTGGTAAAGGATGTGATTTCTGTTGGAACGTCCAGGTCACATCAATGCCCATGTCAAAGACAAAGACCCATGTACGTGCAATAGACGGGTAATTTCCTTCTTTTTGCCAAACAAACTTGCTTCTTTCTGCGTTTTGTCGCCGGCTTTGATCAGCTCAAAGAGGACCAATTCCCAACATAACATTCATTGATCAACGAAATTTGTAGCGCACAAAATTTTGGTCAATTTTTACTCAGAAAACAGTCTGGATTTTGATGCTGTTAATTTTCTGGTCAACAAATAATAATTTTTCCACTAGTTCCATCTGTATTTGTAAAAAATATAATGCGCCAAACAAAAGAGGAAGGGCAAAAAAACCATTTGAACAAAAACTCAAATGCTCCATTGATTCGTGATTTTTGTATCGCACCTCTGGCAGAACGGCACCGGGGGCGCTGCGCTGTTGCCGGGGTCGGTTTGCTTGCCGAAGTCGTACAGAGTCAGGTTGATACGCTGTCCCGGCGGCGCCTCAATGAACCAGGGACAGACGCTGGAGCCGACTCGGTCCCGCACTGCGGATAAACTGGAGATGTATCCCTCCCGGTCCGTTATTCTTATCCGTCTGTCGTTACGGCACATCCCCCTGTACTCGTCACCAAGATGCACTGGAAGAAATTGATAATAAACCTCCAGGGATCTGCACAAAGAATCCTGCCACACAGAGCTTTTGCGTTTCCTGCATCGTATAGATGAAACAGGGAAGAGCGTGTGTGGATCAGTGCGGCACAAAGCGCTGTTTGTGAAAACCAGAAAGGCTTTCATGACACTGCCAGGAAACACGCACACCAGGTACACCCAACAGATCTACAGGACGAAAGCCCCAATTTAATGCAAAATCAAAGAAACCTAATGTTTTTTGATTAGCAGAGAATCCCTTTGAGTTAATTCCTCAAAATGCTTGAGTCAGATATTAAAGGGCAGAATTCTGAGGACATGTAAGTGTGTGTACGCCGCGCAAAGAGTTGTAATACCTTTTTGACATTGGTACGATGCTTCCAGGTAAGCTGTTACGTCTTTAGGGCATGGCTTTGCATTAAACATCCTGTCGTCTGGGATCTTCACTTCACAGGTTTGTCTCCCGGAGCACAAGGTATCCAGGTAACTCCGCACGTCTATGACGCAGCCGATGTTGCCGTAGTTGACTGTCACACAATGGCCCTTCCGCATCCGGCCGTACCTCGCGTGCTGGATGACGATCACCTCATCCGCCCCACATTGCGGCTTAAACGTCTCCATTTGGCAATACTCCTTGACAGCTGCAACAATAGAAACAGGTTTTCATTTCATGCAGTGTGATAAAAGTGACAGATCCAAAGGAGTTCAATGCCTGAGACTTGAGCCTAAAAAATTATTTGTCTTTTAAAGCACGCCTTTTGGCCAAAACAAGGGACCTGGGACCAACATTTGAAAGTTCTTACCTTTTTTCTTGGCCTCCAGACACACACAAAAATGACATTTGCAGATTTGCCAGTACTTGTAAACCCACTTGCAAATGTTTCAAGAAATTGACCCTTCTTGGCTTTGAAGTTTTGTTGGACCTCCAAGTATCAAATCTTCAAAGCGATGTATTTTACTGTCCGCTGGCTCAGATTCTGAATCGTGAGTAAAAAAACTGCACTTGATGTATTTTGAGCCAAAATCCTGGATCCGAGATTCAATCTGGATAAACACACACAAGTTGAAGCAGTCGACATTTGCGGATGATTGCTCCACAAAAATGCTTCATCAGTCTCGGGCAGGTTTTCTGTTGCCGTTTGTTGAGTTAATCAGAGCTTGCCTCACATTGTGAAAAGAAACACATATATCCACCAGATATACACAGCCACGTCAATGTAATTGCATGCACGTCACTCGGAAATGGATTCTTGTGTCCACAGTGACATTGCTCATGACAAGTACGCTTACCACATACCTTGCCCCATATGCAACCTTAGTACCCTAAGGGTTAGGTACCAAGTACCCAAGATAAACACCACATCAGCTGAGCAGCTTTGCAGAGCTATGCTGCTCTTGCTACTACCTTATAAAAACCCTTGCCACTGCTAGCCTACGAGAGTATGTTGCCACACACTCACCTAAGACTGACTACCTAGCGCCCTTTAGAACTCGACACTCACAGTGTGAAACGAGCCTGAAATGTTTCAGTTTCTGTCCATGTGTTTTACTGTGCATGTACCTCAGTTATGGCTACTCTCGCCAACCGTGACAGAAATTCAATACCCCAGCCTCGAGCCACTCAGCAATTTTCCCAAATGCCTCCCGCAGAAAACAACAACTCCGAGGAGTTGGAAATTATGATTGAAATGACAAGCTAACTTCAGCAGTTGCTCAATACACCAACACGCAATTCCAGCTTTTTGTGCTCAAATCTGATTAGTGGAAATCTGTAATCAAATTGCATGGTGAACTCTCAAAACTTCTTCAGTGGGGAAAATGCAAGAGAATTTTGTGGTTTGAAGTCTACAACATTTGGAAGAGGAAAACTGAATGTTTTCACTTGGGGCCTATGTCCCCCTCAAATTCCTGTTTTTTACTGACTCCAGGGTTTTTTTTCGGCTGCAATAAGGACCTGTCGATCAGAGTTCGTGTGTTGGTCTTGACGTCGACCAGTCTCCAAAGGAAAGAGACAAAGAGCAAGCCCCATGGTGTTCAGGACGAAAAAAATAGACTTAGTGTTCTTCAAACAGGTGAGAAGATAAAAATCTCAACAGCAATGCCTTCTCACTGCAACTGGATATGTACGGTGGCAAGGTGTACTAGCTAATCTTCACGTCAGAATCGTACTCTCTCTCTCTCTCTCCCTATCTCTCTCTCTCTCTGAAGGCAGCAACACCAGATACTGCACCCGATGTCCACCTGTGGACGTGATAAATAACAGACGTTGCAAAGAAAGAGCCAAGGCACCTCTCTCGTGAAGACACTGAGATAGGTAATCAGAGCTGGATCACAGACGTGCTGCTCCTTTCCTGTCTGTGTACAAGGAAAAGGCTGTTCTTGATTCCAGACATGACGAAAACAACGTGCCACAATCAGAGGACTGAAGCACAAGGCAGGAAGAATTCGTCAAACCCAAGTTGAAAATTCTGAACAGAGCAATCTTCCTGTGATGTTGATCACTCCACAAAGGGATGCGAAACACCCACAAAACTTCCTACTGCTGTTCAAGCGTATTTCCTTTCAACCTGCTGCTTTCCAACAAAGGCAATTTTTCCCCTTCATCGGAATCCGCGCGTCAAATAACGCCTTGTACAGTATTCTGACACGAACGCGCTTCATTAACTCTTGCAACAAGACCTCTGCTACTGATCAATTAAATATAAATGGCACTCACTACGCAAAAAGCTCATCAAAGGCCAGAAGCTGCTATCAAGGCGATAAGATCCACTTACGGGACACATTTCAGCAAGGGAGGCCAAGAACCAAATCTCAACAATGAAAACCTTGACCACTGAATATGCACAACAGAGCTTTGCACTGTATCCTTGGTAAGTCCACTTTGTCGTCTCTGTGGAAATCAGTGGGTGCAATGATACATCATTGAGATGCTGAGGTTCAGCCTGTGTTTATTCTGGCTGTGTGGAACAGTCACCTGGAGCTCTGAATCCTATTAAGAAGCCGGTTAACGAAACAGCAGGAAGAGTCCGGGAAAACATTAATTGTTATTCAGATAAGCATCCTTCAGGAATGAGCTATCGCCAGATTGCCCTTGGTCTCCTGCATAATTCATACTCCCGCTGGGAAGTATTTACATTAGCTAAGTAGTGACAGAGCTCATGTTGCCATCAGTGCATTGTGTTTTAATGCATAATTCACAGACATAAAAAAGCAAAAAATGTTCTTGTGATTATGCCTGTAGATCTTACATTCTGGGTCTCCAGCATCCTAAGGATGGAAGAAAAATCTCGGTGCAGCTTCATTGATTGGCTGCGGGTACACTTTCACACTGTTTCTTTGTGCTCCATTGATCTGAACGAAATAAAAGTCCAACCCTCTTCAAGTGAAACAGTGACATGAAAGGTGTGCTTTCCTTTTATTGTTCAATGCTCGACGTTTTTAATTTCCGACTTAGACGTCTTTGCGTGGAAGAATTCTGCAACTGTGGGTTGCTTGCCAATGTCTGCCTCTGTTACAGAACAATATCATGCCTTTTGATTGCCATCACACTTTCTTCCCTGAGTACGCACTCTGAAACTTTTTGGAGGAATTACTTTGCATTCCATGTTCAAAAATGGCAAAAATGAAAGATGAGAAAGGACCAGTGCAAATGACGCCACGACTGCATCACAACCTGGTGAAGGACGGCCCACAACGCCTCAAAAGATCCTCGTATCATTGGCCTGAAACGCCCTTGCAACAGACAAATTCTGGCCTGAAGATGCCTTGGCTTGTCAGAGATTAGAAATCAAGGAATCATCCAAAGTGCGAAGACTGCCGCACTCAAACCGTCAAGAAGTCTCAGTGCGTCAGAAAGGCATTCCTGGAAGAAACCATCGTTGGGAATGAAACAGAACCAAAACACATGTATCTTCCCTTTTTGCTGTCAAAGATACATTTGTTCAAAAGACACAGCAAAGTAACTGGTCTTCAGGAAAATAGACTCAGCGGGCCCTGAGATCATCAATCCTCAGTGTTCTCACTCCAGACAACTGTCTCGCTGGATGTTTATAGACCTGTCAACTGAAGATTCAAAAGGGAACGATAGGCAGGCTGAATCCTGCGCAACCTTTCTTTTAACTTCGCTTTTTCAATAGAACACCTGGTTCTGCCGTTTTAGATGGCAACAATCTTTGATGTGACAAAAATACAAAGACGTGGGAGAAGACAACTGTCTTCTCTTTTCTCGCTCTGTTCATTTTCAATGACAACCCTTTTTTCTGATGTCTGATTCTGATTTTCGTTCAGACAGAAGTATAAGTCTAGTCTAAATTTGCCCGCAAGAACTTTACCTGTTTTCATGAAACTTGATGTCACAAGCGCCAGCAGCTTGAAGAAACAAACTCCAAGCAAAAGTTTATTCATTATTTTTCTTTGCGATTATTTCCAACCACAAGTATCCACTTTTTGAAAAGTTATGCACTTTCTACGTACAAATGAACTTGACAAAACTTGCATCCAGTAAACGCAGAACTGCACTCCCAAGAAGCCGCGCGACGCGAGTCTTTGACAGCTCTTCACGAGGCTGAAGCTGTTCTGTAAAAGCTGTTTCCAAATGTAAAAGATCCCTTTATTGGTTTGAAAGACAGATAATAAGCTAATGTGACGCACGCTTGAACCAGCCTTTTTGGCACAATTTGTTATCGGCACTCAAACAACCTCATCTTCAAAAAATATATCATTCCGCAAAAACTGCAGTTGTGGCAGGACCCAACAGCATCATGGAATCGGAAACAAAACCATTGTGAGATCGTTCAGAGATATGTAACAGCTTTTGAAACAGCCGCAGTCGCCCTTGTGGGTGTTTTTCTCGCAGCGAGAAAAAATCCACGCAAGTGTGAAAAGGGTTTTTGCGTGAGACTCACTTACGAACGAGAAACAAACTGCTGGTGCTACAAATAAAGCACCTCTCTGACGAATGTGGTCGCGAGACCATTCACGCATTCATGGCTTGACGCTTGTCTGACTCGTCGACCTTTTCATTTGTTTGAAACATCTAAAGCTGTCGTGGATTGTGGACCAGAAGCGGAATGCATGTTGTCACGCGAGCTGCTCTCAACTTTCTGGTTCTCTCAATGCACTTCATAGTAATTGCCCCACTCCCGAGAGAACCAATTATGACACGAACATTTTCCTGCCTTCAAAGCATGAAACTCACTGCTGCGTTTTCTCCGAGCTTTTTTGTTTTCTGTGACCCAGAAGAAAAGTACTGGAATGAAGCATTTCTTTGACATTATTCAAGGCACGTCCTGTTGCCGCGCAAAACTAAAAAAATGCTCTCATGATTGCGAATTTCAAGAAAAGCAAAAAAGAGATAAACGTCCAGACATTGGCATGAGTTTTTCTTTGTGGGCCACTTGATCTTGTCTGTAGACGTTCCCCAGGGAAATGATTCTTCCAACAGGAAGCCTCCCATAACTTAAACGCACACACAAAAGGACGAAACACAAAGAGACAGAGATGGGCTACTTGTAGACAAGGCCTGTTCTGTCAGTTTCTGTGGTTTCTAAGCAGACAATC
>JAAUYG010112452.1_pt1 | contig 12218 bp, 9 predicted proteins | sample 7278091 | NCBI WGS metagenome assembly JAAUYG01 (sample SAMN14350201, study PRJNA611818) | marine sediment metagenome | isolation source: surface marine sediment (0.6m) | place: French Polynesia: Moorea | collected 2018-08
AGGTTGCATTTGAAACACTTTCATACTTTAACACTAACGGGTGATGAATTTGTGTACTTTGTGATACTTTAATTACTACCATCTTGAGAGCTAATGTATGTCGGATTGACATCTCTGTTTGATTGGCTATATAGCAGGAAATTGTTTGCACTGTACAATTGTTATGCTTTGCTCGCTGAATCGTTAATCTGAAATAAATAACCAATAACTAACTAACCCATCTTGCCTGGCCCACTGGAATTAAAAATCTTCAGACATGTACCCCCCCCCCCCCCAAACATGCTAACGAGGAAGACCGAAAACCAGAGAAATAAGCCAAGTCTACTTGTTTATTTCTTTGCATCGTTTACGTGTGATGCTGAACACACGAAGACCAAGTATAACACATTTCACAAAGAAAGAATGACACAAAATCTAAAACAAACCTGACTGATATACTGACAGCATGATAAAAGACCCTCTGTGCGAGCTCGGATATCCCTGTATCAAAATGTCTGACTCTCTCAAACTTTAATAAAAGGGTACAAACTAATTTCTGACTGGTAAAATACACTTTAGTGTACAAATCTTCTACATCTGCCAGTCGTACAAGACTCCCCAAGTTTAAAAAGAGACGACAAGTTTATGCAACCAGACCCCTACAATCAACCCCGATCAGTAGCAAGGCGAAAGCTCGGAGTCGTTACTCGAAACTGAGTCGAGTTGCCTGACCAAATTATTTTGTATTGAATCCCTGTAATCGATTTCTACAGATAGAGCATTTCCGGAGAACGCTTCAGTCCGTTTCGTCCTTGGGTGTGTCTGAGGGGTTTGGAAAACATCGCTGTCTTTAGGAGGCACAGATTGAATGTTATCAGGATTGTTGTTCGATTTATCTTGCATTGATAGACTTTGTGACAACTGACAGATGGGCGTGGTTGTGATGTTAGCGCTGTCATCAGAAAGCACTGTAGTATTAGCAGGCAATGAGCACATGGGGGTGTAGAAGACATCCGATGACTGGGTTCCTTGTGGAGGAGGTGGGCTGGAGGGAGGTGTTCTGGTGAGGCCTGGACTTTGATCCAGAATTTGTGGTTGTGGCACAGTCATCTCCGTATCAGAGTGAAAACATGGAACATCTGAGGAAGAAGCAATTTCTCGCTGCTGTAAGGAATTTTGGTTGGTGTGAACACTTGGAATGCCACCTTGCTGGATACACTGAGAATGTACCACAGAATCATCATCCAGTTGCCTATCTGGTGGGGCTGCTTTGTCCTGCAGTTTGAGTTCCTCTTCAAGCTCTGTCAGTTTACATAGCAACGCTTCGTGTGCCTTCGCATCTCGTTTCTGTGTCAGTGGTTTCCACCCTCGCTTTACTGCACGTTGGCGCCTCTTTTTCAGTCGAGCTTTGCTATGGCATTCCTCCGAGTCGATCAAGCGTTTGAACTTCTTGGCACTCAGCAGATCCTCACGGCCGTTGTTTTTCAATCGCGGCTGTTCAAAGATAGTCTCCCACGATTTCTGTTCGGGCATCTGTTGTCTCCAGAGACGATTTTTATATATATCCTCAACTGAGGGAGCCGGAGGCTGCTTCTTTTTTCTGCCCTTGGAAACTTTGGTTGCACTGACAATCTGCTGTTGAGTATTTTCATCCTTCTTTCGAGCATTTCTCTTGCGACGTGTGGGCTGTTCGGAGTCAGATTCTGAGGTAGGGTTATTTACACTACCATCCACGCTACTGCCAGAAATGTCTATCAATGTATCCTCCGTAGTTTCATCAATACTGATACATTCTGTAGAATTGGAAATACCATCCTCACAGCTTTCCGTGGTGACTAGAGCTGAAAGCTGACTGTCCACTGGTTCTACTGCAGGGGTAGCTGATGATGCAGAACTATCAGTATCCAGACCGTCATTGTTACACATTGGTTCTTCCACTGTATTGGGATCCAGATTTTCTGAGGCCGCCTCCTCTAATTCCACCTCGTCATGTTGTGGCCCATGTCGATACAGCTCTAGCGATTTTCGGCGAAGTCTGCGAGAACGACGAATAGGACCCAACGGAAGATAAGTAGTTTCCCCGTTCGCGCTGTTCTCGGCGTCTGGACTTAGAACCATTCCCGTGGTGATAACCTCGAAATCTGCAGAGCGACGACGTGATTGGGCGGAAACATCCTTCGCCTGTGTGTGAGCTGTAAAGAAACACGATTCGATGTAACATCAGGTGGGCGTTTCACAAAGTAATTTAGCTGCCTAACTATCTTAGCTTGCTAAAATTAGCTGGCTAAGAGTGTTTCACAAAATTTTAGCAATTTTAACTTCGGCCTGTTTGGGGAGCTAAGATTCCAGCCTGCTTGAAAGGTGGCTAAGTAATCTCTTTAGCATGTTTAGAAGTCTATGTTACTAAAGTATGTGATGTGATATAATGGTTATTTGATTTTTAACAAATCCCCATGGAAACAATCTTTAAGTGTAAATCTCTGGCCCCTGTGACCTCACACGGTATATAAGCAATGTTTTCTTTCTATTAATGAAATGTTTTTCTCATTAATTTAGACCAATGATAATATTCAATGTATGCCCATATATTATTTTATCCCTTTTAAGGAGCCATAATTTTGAAGTACTTATATTTGATACTAAATCACAGATTCTCATAACTCATTAATAGTAAAGCCATCACGGTCTTGTAACCAAGAAATGTAACATTCTATTTTGGTTCTCTTATGCCAGCGCTTGCCAAAAAAAGAGAAGAAAACAAATGCTTGCCCACTGGACTGTTCACTATTCATTTCCCACTACAAGCTACATATGCAACATCTGGGTTCCAACTCAATATATCTTTAAGTACAGTAGAATTGTATTCCATATGTATGACCCCCCCCCCCCCCCAACACCCACACACACACCATCACAACATACATTGTAAACATGTACACAGCAGAGTTATTACCATTCTCTTCTGCAGAATCGACTGGCGCTTTCTGTTTTTTCTTTGGGCGTCTACGAGGCTTTGGCTTTGTGGTCATCTCAGCCGTGTTGTCTGCCCTGTCAACGGGGTCAAACGGAAGGTCAAGGTCATCTACAGTCATTCCTTCTGAAACAAACGAACATGGCATAGTGTTCATCAACAGAACATGCACAATACCTAAGTATACAAGTATTTTTTTTTCTTTCTGTACATTCTTTTATAATTTGACTTTTTTTCAAGATGTGACTTTACATTTTATCTTGGACTTAGCCCTCATTTGACCATAATATTCTTTTCTAGTGGACTCTGTTTAGACTCACAGGGCAATCTACACCTGTTTAGGCACTGTATGACCCTTTTTGGTGTTGATGTGCTGTTAAACTTTGATATCATCATCATTGATATCATCATCAAGAATTCGAAACAAGAAAGCATACTGCGCACAAGGTGATGTCCAATACCAATTACACTGGGTACTAATATTACTAGTGTCCTAAGGAAGTTATGTTGAATGTGACAAAGATACCAGCAGATAATATACACACTGCTGCATTGACCTATACATAGATATAAAGCTAACAGGTTACAAAAAAAAAGATCTGTAATAGCTTCTGGCAAAGTATAAACATATTTCATGTTAAATACATTTACAACTAATGGCATATAGTTGCAAAAACATAGAAGATAAAATTTGCACTAATGTAATGTCAGCATGAGTTATTATGATGTGATTAAATTAAACACATGGATTTTAGCCTTTATATATAAACCCACGGCATTGCGTCCTCCAATTAAAGACAAGCTGCTGTTGTGCCAGCCCGCGCATTTTCAAAACTAAAATACCTCACTTTTAAATCAATGATCTTTTAGGGTTATACACTTACATTGTACATCAATAAATCAAATAGCAATTAATTGTCAAATACTGCATTAATTTTGTTATGTACTGTTGTTCATACTATGATATACAACAATGATATGCAATATGTGCAATGGTATTTTTTGTACCAAATGCAATTTGAATGGAAATCGGTTTCACTTTTTGATGAGTACAAACAAACTATTTATATACTGTGTGGCCTAGACCCAGATTATCCCCATCCAACTTTGAGCTATTATCTTTTTCTCGCTGTGCTCGGTTTTGTGCTACTATATACATTTATGATTAAAGTGACTTATAAACCTTTTTGGGACTTATAAACTTTTTTGGGACTTATAAACCTTTTTGGGACTGGATTCCCAATATGCTACATTGTAGTTATCATTCCATAGTGCTGGAGCAAGTTACTGTACAAATAGCCTATAATAAACTGATTTTTCTTCTTCATACCAGTGTTCAAAGGTTCTTCTGCACCAGAACTTGTCCTGGCCTGGTCCGTGTGAGAATTGCATGGTTTCACGGAGGTGAAGTCCTCTGCCGAGTCGAATGGCAACTCAAGGTGATCCACTGACATTGGAGCTGTGATATAACACAATGGCATTACTCAGGGTTAGGGGCAAATAAATTCTGCACTCTTACAGTATTCAATAGTTCATAAGTATTTGTTGCAAATACTAATTTACTGCACAAGTACTTAGAGAGTATTACATGTACCAAGTACTCACAAATACTCGAGTAAATGCACTTGATGTGCTGTATAGCGGGCATGTATTCCGCTGGCAAATGCCTATTACATGAATATTAGATTGTGGTCATTCACATCATCAAGTCTAAGTTACAGTCTGCAGAAATCAACACAATGTATTGCCAGGTCAACAGCATCTCATCTATCATTAGACTAGCCGGTTAGCCGGAGACTAGCCAGTTAGCCGGTTATCAGCAGTCTGCCGCAGCATGTGTGTGGCCAGAACCAGAACATAAAGGAAATGCTACATTAATACAAAGTGAAGTTAGAAACTTAAAACAAGCATAATGATCCAGGAATATACATTGTTACTGGACTCCACAGACTCATCTAGAGGAAGATATTCTCAGCTCTCAGAGTCGTGCTTTGAAATGACCAACCTGGTCATGTGATGGCCTTAACATCTTCACTGAGAACAAGGCCACTAGCAGCGGCCGAAACGTCTGTCATTTCAAAGCATCACTCCGACAGGTGAGAATATCTTCCTCAAGCATAATCATGGTACATTCTAATGGCAATTCCTAGTACATTGTACATTTCCTCAGTGACTGCACCTATTGTGATACAATGCTATATTGTAAATGCAGTGCTGTATTTACACATGCCGAGTTGTAATTTTACACTCGACTACTAGCTACTACGAAGTTAACTGTGCAAGCTGTGTACACAACTGATCATAACAGCCCACACAAACACCACAAACACCAGTAGCAGCCTAAGTGTGAATTCCTGGTTACCATTGTCAGGTTCTATAGTTGTCCCCAAAGCCTCTGCCGGATCCTTTTTTGGTCGTCGTTTCCCCCGATCACTCCTGGTCAACTGACTGGTATCTTTACTGTCAGCCGGCGGGGAAACATTCGGGCTTTCTTCTGTAGCGAATTACATACAAAGACAATACAAAGAATTCACATTTTGTAAAATAATACTGTCCTGAAACCTTATGTTAAGCTAATGTTTGGTCTGATGAATGAGCACAGGCTTCTATTGACAACACTAAAGTCTTGTGATTGCATCAATATCCAAGAATCTATTAAAATGATAAAAAAAAACCCTACCAAAATTTGGTTATTACATCATGTGCACAGCACAGCCACTAGCAGAAAACAGACAGCTCATAGATATATAAAATAGCGTTGATAAATTTCCTTACTTTGATCACCCTGGCCTGGGGAAGGTGTCTGAACTGGTGGGACTGTAATAATTTCCGATCGCCGTCCTTTCTTTCTCCCCGACCTTTTCTTGTTGACTTGAGTGTCAGCTTGCAGGTTTCCCTCAGACTTGTCATCAAACGGTAACTGAATCTCCTGCACTGTCAACTGATCTGTGACATGAAACAATTTAACTAGTAACCATGCCAACCATGGTAAATCCTAGCAATATTTTACCCAAACAGAAAATCGATTCATTCTCTTACTTTCTCCAAGAATTTAAAAATCTAAAATTTTAACGTGAAGCACTACGGATGTATAAGCTTTGTAAGTTGGAGGACATACATACTGTGAAAATGTCTCCTCTTAAATCAGTTGCAAATGTATTTGATACGTTTGAGAGAAAAGTATTTTTGTATGATTGACTTTTAACATTTATTGTCCCAAATTTTTTTTTTATTATTTTTGTGATTTTAAATACTCATGGTAGACATCTTTATCACCTTTACCAGTGTTTACAGCTACAGACCATTAGCTTTACTCTGGAGAGTGGCAGAATCCGTCACAGCGGTGGTAACACTTGGGAAAGCTCTTTTGCTTCGCTGTCGGCCTTTTTTCTTCGTGGATGATGTACGTTCACCAGAAACGGCCGCTGGTTTCTGTGTTTCTGTATCCGGCGTCAATTGTTGGATCTGTGGCTCTGCAGAAACACAGGAATCAATCAGAATCAGTTTTTTTTTCACTGCTTTTCAATGTGTTTGTTTTGACCTCTACTAGCTGTATGCATCCCTAAGTCACACACACCTTAATATATTTACTATTAAATTAAAAAGTAGACTACGTGGACCATAAAAGATCTCACTGCCATTATATCACAATAATGATAAATTCTTTTGATGTGGAACCCTCTTCTTTCAAATTGATGTATTTCTCAACACAAAAACCTTCACACCAGTCTTTGTACTTAACCTGCACACCAAGTGCAAGCCAGGGCCCCCAAGTACAACAATTAAATTATAATTCTTCAAATGCGGTAATGCGTACATCTTAAAACACATGAAAACTATTTAACTTGTGAGGCCAATGACTTGCTAGACACAAAACTGTAGTACAGGCAAAATTATCTCCACAGTATCAAGAGCATAGTAACTGAATCATGCAGCATCCTACACCTGTCAACAACTTTAACCTACTATAACCGATAACAGTATAACGCGGCACATCTTTGGCTGATGCAGTCAGAGATCGCTAATACAAGCACCTTAACCTCTAGGCTAACCGGGAGTATCAATATCAGCATAATATTAAAGCTTCACAACATGACTACACAATACTCACCATCAACTGACGGGGATGGATTGTTGTGTTCAACAGGCCTTATGAAACCAGACCGTCTTCTACGGCTTTTTTTCTGCCTTGGCTCCACCAAATCTGATGGCATGGAGTTTGCCGAACATTCTCTGTATTGTGCTGGCTCTACAAAGCTCGGAGTTGTCACATTGTCTTCTGTGTTTGGTGTCAGCAAAGATGGCTCAGGGTGGTATGTGCTGCCGGTTCTGTCACCCCCAGGAAGTTCCTGACTCTCTGGAAAAAACACATTAAATGACATTATCCAGTCCATTATATCATTAGTCTAGTAGTCCTGTTTTTTATATGATTAGAGGCAAGTCAAATCTCACACAAAAAATTATGCAGAACTTAAGTGTTCATTTTTATTGTAGTGCTACACACTACTACACACCGTGTAGTGTGTGCATTGCACTGCTGTATGTACAATGTAACTATGAAGAATAATCATGATAATATCATTAGACAATTTCAATTTTGAAGAAAATCATGGCCAATGGTAAACATGCTATACACATCAGCACGTGATACAAAACTATAAAGTATACGCAAAATCAACGTGATCAACTCCATACCACACTGAGTGAACCCTGCTTTACAGCAAGCAACGTTCTACCTATGAAGATCATATAGACAATAGAAACTCTCCCACGTTAACATCTATGGGTACTGGGGGATTGACATCTGGCCTCCTACATCCTGAGCAGACACCTTAATCACTTGACTAAGGGCCAGTCAATAACACGCACTAGCACATGTAGCATCAAATCTATGCAACACTCACCATCAACAGGTGTAGGATCGCTGTGTTTGATAGGTTTCACAAAGCCAGACCGTCTGCGACTGCTTCTTTTCTGCTTTGGCTCCACCCAACCCGATGGCAGAGAGCTTGCCGAACATTTAGAATCTGCGTATGTTACTGGTTCAGCAAAACTCGGAATTGTAACATTGTCCTCTGTCTTTGGTGTCAGTAACGAGGCCTCGGTGTTACCTATTTTCTCATCCAATGGAAGTTCCACATCAGACACAGAAAGCTCCCGACTCTCTGAAAAAAAAACCCTCCACATTATCATAGCATATTATATATAGTATGACTACACTTATTATTAGTCTATTATCCTGCTTTATACAAGATTAAATACAACTTAACTATCACAGTTTGCGATTTTAATACTTGAATTCAACAAAATGTTCAATGTAACATTGTCTAATACATGATATATTAGAACAAGGGTTATTTGTTTAACTGAAGAACACCAGGCATAATATTTTGTATTTACAACATGTCAGTAGATAATTCGGCAGACAGGTACCTTTAGGCGATATAATGTTGTATATTACTTGTATATATATGTAATACTATCTAATCTTATTTAAACTTGCCGCATGCTCTTTAGTGTAATGCTCTATTTTGACCAGAGCTTGCAGCCTGTGTACCAAATCTTCTATCTTTTCTGTCACTTCCCGCACAATACCTTGACTATGTGAGCCCGACTGCCTGCCTATTTCTACCTCGGCCAACATGGAAGATGAACGCTCAGAAGCCACAACAAACTTTGTGAGTCCTTCCTGTGAGCTTGATGACTGACTCTGAGACTCCATGTCCGCGACACCACTGTCGGCTTCACCATGTTCACAGTGTTCCGGAGAATCACTTCTACCTGCAGAAACAGTTTGGACATCACTGACACCCTTGGTACATACAGAGTCCTGCTGTCCTTGTCTGTCACAGTTTACAGCATCGGTGGATTCAATATTTCCTGATGCCGATTGACAAGTTACTGGTAAGTCTTGTGTGACATCTTTGCACGTTTCACTGGTCATAACATCATCACAGCCATCCTCATAGCTTGGCCTTGTACCTGTTCCATATTCGGATTCAGCATTGTCTAGTTTGTCCTTTGGAGGTTGAGCACCGACTGTTTCAGTAGAAGGGAGGGATTCCTCATTCCTTGGAGGGTCAGCACTGCCGCTTGATCTTTCCTCTGCCCTCCGAGCTTCCAGTATCTTCTCCAGTCTTGCCAGAAGTGGAGTATTGACATCCATTCTGTATCAGAACCTGTCAGGCACTGTACTGTACTCGCTTGACCTGTATACAATATAACAACAGGGAATTCATTAGCTATACATGCTATACATGTTACCTCTTTCATAGATCTGTAGATATGCTACAAGTTTATTTAATGTTATACATGTTTATATTATGTATATATGAGAATATTATTTGGTAGATACTTCAACAGACTTCATGCTTTACAATTTGCTTCAACACTGTTCAAGTCCCTACATTCTACAAATCTGTTCTATCAATGACAAAACAAGGCCCCCGATTTTCAAGCTAGCACTTGTTGGTAAATGGACAAGAAACATGAGAAAAGGGCTTGGGGACCCAAATTCAGTCTAGTACTGGAGCAAACAAGGCTGATTATTGACCGGAGCAGATACACAGGATACATATATTCTGTAGATTCATGACTGTATATTCATGACATTGTAATAAACAATCTGCTGAGACCTGGCCAGGATTTAAGCAATGCTAATTGACCAACATGATCAAATTTATAATAGGTGACTTGTATTTTAGTGCAGCTAACAAGTGGTGTATTAGAGAATAATATAGACTGGCACTGTCCCTCAAATTTGAGCCAAACCATTACGCACTCACGACTGCATCCTTCCCACACAACATGCACAATACCCCTAGCATACCATAAGACACTCAACCCCCCATAAACTTGCTTCAAATTCATTGCTATATCTTTGACCAAAATTATGGACTATAGGTGTAGATTTACAGAGTGTGAGCTCAGTGTGTGTGTTTGCTAGACGCTATAAACAAAGAATAATAAATACGTAGAGTTACTATGGAAAATACGACTGATCGGACGGCTGGGTATACAGGTATACATTCTTGATAATAGTGACTATCTATATACGGATTTGTATTAATGTTGCTCCTGAATTCCTCCTTTATGTTGGTGGTGAAATATTTACTGTCATAATTTTCTCAAGGCTCTCTCTGGCTGGATATTTTTTATTCTTATCATAATATTCTTATCATAATTACTACATATGATGAAACTTGCATACATGAATATCCAGTTACAATCATGCTATGATTCACGGGGGAAGAGCCTGGGTCAACACAATGGTAGTCAAAAGTTTGTTGTATTGCTCTCTGTATCATTCTTCACTGTGATTAACCCAAATAAACATACTAGTACATACATTCTCCCTGACCCCTCGACAGCCAACCTCACCCTGTTAACAAGGTCCCATATTACTTTATACTCCCCCTGCTCAAACCACCCCCTACTCTTTTATAGTACACCACCCATCTCTTAAGTCTCTACCCTCCCTGGTCTACAACATGTACAAACACTACATCTAAATTTACTAACCAATGAAAATGATGAACCAATGAATCCTTCCTGTGGCCTCATCATGCCCATAAGACTTTTTATCCCTATATCCCCCCCCCCTCCCAATATGTCATGTATATTGTGTTTATGGCCCCTTGACTATGTTTGGAGTATGACCTATACATGAGAAAAGATACAGGTCTTTCTTTTCAAAGACTTTATTTATATCACAGATATGACAATACATGCCATTCAAACAAATTTATTCCACCAAGTACAAGTAAATGTAACTGACATCAAACCAGCCAACCATAGGCTAGTGCTTCTTTGATTTGGACACCTTTTCCTTTCGCTTCTTAACATGCTTAGGAACTTTACTTTGTCTTTTCTCCCTCTGAGCGTCTTTTACTGCTTGCTTTCTTTCCTTTCTGCTGTTGGGTGATTCATTCCGCGGACGACTTGACTTGGATTTGTCATTACTCACATCCTCTGTGGATGGTTCACTCTCTGAATCGCCGGCCTCACCGATGTTTTCATCGCCGCTTTGTTCACCTTCTGAACTCAAGTCATCAGTTTCCTTCTGAGGGATTTCCTCAGCCCCAGTTAGGTCCTCCTTTAACCCCGTGACTTTCTGGTACATGATCAGCCCTGTGTCTATCCCTTCTTCCACTCTCCGCAAATCTCTTTCAAAATCCACCACCTCATCTAAAGTTCTCGGTATGAAGACATTCTTGAATACTTCTTCATCAACTTTTTCTTGTGCTGAAACTTCTTCCACAGTGCGCTGTGATGTAACCTCCATGGCATGTTCCAAGTACGCGTCTAAATTATCTGTTGTAATTGAGACATCAGTGATAAAATCAAACAGCTCCTTGACAGTCATTGTGCAGACTGCATTGCGTCGGAAGAAATCGGTGACATTTGAGCAATCTTTGCGCAGAAATTCCAGCGCGTGTGGATGGTCGTGCTCAACTGCTTGTGAAACATCAATGACATAAAGCCTGCCTTCATGGAAGAGAATATTGAACTCACTGAAGTCGGCGTGCACCAGCTTGCATTCCTGATACATAGTTCTCATAATCTGTATGCATTGGAGATAAAGTTCTCTGGCTTTTGACTCAGAGAGATCAACATCTTTCAGCTTTGGCGCAGGCCAGCCGTCCTGCCCGATGAAGCCCATTACGAGAACATGACTTCGAAGAATCACAGGCTCTGGGCAGGGAATACTAGACTGGTGGATTCTAGTTAAGTTTCTCATCTCCTTCTCTGCCCAAGTCCTCACCATTTTACGCGGGTTACTCTTACAGTAACCATGACGAAACCGGAACTCTCCAGTCACATACTTGTCCCTGTCCTTGAAGACCAATATTGATGTTTTGTATACTTTAATTGCACGATCTCGCCCAGTTCTTGTGGTTGCATGGTACACATTAGCCTCTTTACCAGTGCTGATACAACCGTTGATTTCACTTATGAACTGCCGACTCAGTAACTTGAACAAGATCATTCTTGTGCGTGGATCCATGACCTGCTCTGCAGTAGCCCGATCTGCCTTGTCTCTGGATTTATATCTGTCCATGTCAGACTTTCTGGATGATTCAGTGAGCTTGTTCTTCGCCACATTTGACAATGCTGGTCCCAGATAGCTCTCCAAGTGGACTTTGTTGGAGAACTTACTGAAAGATTTCTCAAGTGGCTGAGAGTTAGTTGACGCCCCATACTGAACATTGGGCTGGTAGGATTTAGCTACTGTAGCATTGTACTTTTTTGTAAAATCTTTCCCAGC
>JAAUYG010044967.1_pt1 | contig 12216 bp, 2 predicted proteins | sample 7278091 | NCBI WGS metagenome assembly JAAUYG01 (sample SAMN14350201, study PRJNA611818) | marine sediment metagenome | isolation source: surface marine sediment (0.6m) | place: French Polynesia: Moorea | collected 2018-08
CACCACTATCTTAAAATCGACACGCCATTGAAGCGACACACGACACGTCCTTTTTTATCTGTGACAAGCGACACCACACCCTAGCGACACGAAAATCGATAACGTAGCATACCGTTTTTCTGGCACGCGAAATATCGCGTTCGGGTCGATTCTGAATGCTTTTTGTTCCCCGCCATAGCCGGGGACTTTCGCAAATTGCGTTACAGAAGTACAGCACAAATAGCTTAGGATAGCTTAGGAATTTCTGACCGCAGGACTAAGCCTCTATGGTCAGATTTAAATCTAGCTGCGGTAGACTTCTAATGCGTGGTATGACGGGTTGACGTAATACTTAATTTGGTCCAGCAAATTTGTTATATTTTGGCCCTCTAATACAGCCAAATGTAACATTTAGTAAACTTAATTAACTTACTTTGGAGCGTTTCTTAGTGACACAGAATTTTGCCTAGTGACACGGGACACATACCCATTCTTAAAATGGACACGAGACACGGATACCCCCCCATCAGGGGCCCTAGCCTACTACGGTTATGATTCTTTTTCAGTCAGCCTTTTTCTGAATGTTCCTTGTGACAGTCCTCGCAAAAGTTACTTATAGGAATTTTAAAAATTCAATTTTTTTTTTAAAGATTGAAATTTAACATTGTGGGCAAATGAAAAATGGCAACTATCTTGGAAATGGTTAATTGTAGAGGGAAATTGAGTGAAATTGGGACTCCTCGGTAGTTGTACCTTTGACCTTTTAGTGTTTAAGGTCAATTGGGGTAAATCGGTGCACTTGTCTCAAAATGGCCCTTAACTCAAAAATGGCTAGCCGTAGAGTGAAAAGGAATGCAATTTGGGACAGGGGTGGTTATAACATGTATATGGGGCACCTCTGACTTTTTAGTGTTCAAGGTTATTTTGGGGTCATTCTGTGCACTTGTCTCAAAATGACCTTTAATCCGAAAATGGCTGGCTGTAGGGCAAAAAGGAATGAAATTTGGGACTCAGGGGAGTTGTGGCATGTATATGGGGTACCTTTGATCGTTTAGTATTCAAGGTCATTTTGGGGTCATTCAGTGCACTCAAAATGGCCTGTAATTCGAAAACAGCAGTAATCCAAAGCAGAGTGAAATTTGGGATTTGTATGCAGTAGTAAATGTGTATGGGGGTACCTTTGACCTCTTAGTGTTCAATGTCATTTTGAGGTCATTTGGTGCACTTGTCTCAAAATGGCCATTAACATAAAAACAGCTGGCCTTGGGGTAAAAATGATTTAAATTTATAACTGATACTAGTAAATCATAAATGGGGTGAAATAGGATGACTTTGACCTTGTAGCATTCAATGTGATTTTGGGGGTTATTTGGTCTATTTGTTTGTTATACATAACTGTGGTTATAACTGCTTTTGTCAGTGTTATCAAGCAGAAAGACAAACCCCATGGGCCTCTTATTTCGAATATACCTGGAAGATGGTGTTTGTTTTACCTAGTATGTTAATGGCTGCTTCAAGAACGCTGTGCAGCCACTCATATATTCCAAACCGTTTTTTTCATCTCAAAAGGATAGAGTTACGGCATTATCTATGATGTGTATGTTACTATATTGCTATAATTATGGTAAATCTGTAAACTGAATGTCCCAGTCGGGCAAATTCTTGAAACTGGCAGTGCTATTACATTTGACCCTGAGTGACTTAAATCACCATGAAAGGTTAAATATACTTGGTTAGCCATAAATGTTGCCATAGTCTAATTCTTCATAACACTTGCACACAACACTTGATATATCATAGTAACATTTAACTTAAGTCCTTTCATAATATGCACAGCATGTAAATTTGTGGGTGGGCTCAGCAGTCATTGTTTAATGTTATGAGCAGTTGTTTCATTAATATTCATTTCTCTTTGTGGAACATAGTTGCACTGTTTTTATTTACGTCTGAATACATGGTAATTAACTCACTTTTAGCATGGTTTGTGCCCCTTTCCTACTTCATATGTGTCTGTAATAGAAATGTAAACAGTAATGTTAACTTTCTTAGAACATCGGTGTGCATTTTTGCAATCTGATGCATCTGTAACTCCACATATTGGGTCGCTGCCTACAGTTGTAATTTTGTTATGGGCAATAACATGAATGTTTGTGCAGAATTTCTTTATAGCGAAGCATCTATCCTAATCAATTAAATAACTGCTGATCTTTCTTTCACAATTTGGCTGTCAATTACGGCAGTGTAGTCTGCAACTACTTATGATGTAGCGGTAATATGTGACATATCTGAAACATCTCCTCTATAACTGACCCATGTGTAGCAATTGAGTCAAATGACATTGATAATATGCAATTGACACAGCTTGATAATGCAAAGTGCAAATTGTCAAGTAAATGGTAAAGCTGTATAGTTTATCGGTAGATATTCATATTAGATAAAGTTTCATAATAGTTGTCAAACCAATTTTCATTCTTTTTTTTTTCTAACCAGTTGAAATCCGCAGTTTGTATGCAACAAGACTCCCAACACTACTGTGTGTATTACAATGTACTTACTACTGGCATTAATTACTTAACTTTTTCAGAGTACAATACTAGTAGGTAGTTGTAATATTTTATGTTATTAACAGGTATGCTGCATTTTTGTGGCTTTGAATCGGTGGCTAATCCATAAACTGCTTTGTCTTGCTCCCAGAAACTGTTCCAATATTAAACACATCTTAAAGTGATATTAACATCAGACATACTGGTACATTCTTAGTAATCTTGTAGTTGTAGCAAGATCACTAAGAATGTAATAGTATGTTGTTGCTAAACTCAGATTCATCCTGAGGCAGAGCTCTTAAATCTTACCTCTCCGAATCAAATTTTGAAACATCTAAGTCCCAACCACTCTGAGCGGTCTTGGTCACCGTGCAGTCATGATGACCTTGACTTCCTTCCGCACAGAGATCAACACCACTTTGAGTGGTAAAAACGTCTGTGACATTTACACATGGTTTAAAGAATTCGACTCAGAGACGTGATATTTCTTGTCCTGAAGATCCTTAAATTTTGATATCTTACAGGTAAAAAATATTTTTTATGAAAAACATAAAAAAAAAATACATGACCACCTTTCATGGCTAGAGAGTGGAATTGCAAATAACAGTTTCTCGATTATCCATAATATCAAGTAGAGTTGAATTGTAGTGGAACCCCATGGCTAGAGTTCTTGAAAATATTTAAGTTTATAGACTTATTAAAATTACATTCTTAGCCAATCACATTACTCATATTAGTGACTTGAGTCAAAATTTAGACCTAAGTACCGGTATTTTCAAGAGCTCCAACATGTCCAACCAATTACCAAAAGTGTTCTTAATTTTACATGTTCTAGCATCTATGCTGACCCAGGTTTGGGTTGAGAAGTAACAGCCCTTTTCCAGATGGTCTTAAACTCCTAGAGGTCATATTTTGAACGTGTTTAATGTTTGTTGAGAGCTCTAGTTTTCAGGGCTTAGCCCATAACATAATATCTGTTCCTTTCAGGTCACATGATGATAGCGGCATGAAGTCTCTGTGCCCTTGCTATCATCTTGCAGGGTGACACTGGCTTGAAGAATGCACCGATATCGTTGTGTGACACCAATAACTTTACCTCTGTGAAACAGAAAAAAACCCCACGATGGATGGCTCTGGTAGATTGTTTGCAGACAGCATTCGCAATCTTGGAAGTTTTGGGGCTGTAAAGCGGAGGTCACCCACACCACCATCGATGCCTATAGTTAGAGGAAAGGCTGAAAAAGTGACCATACGGCAGAAGTCACCCACATCAGCACGAATGCCCATTAATGAAGGAAAACCAGATATAATGCGGAAATCCCCCACACCACCACCAATGCCCGTATTTGAAGAAAAAACAGAGAAGGAAAAAGTACAGTCTTTGTCTTCTTTTAGAACTGTAAGAAATGCCACAACTGCCTGTCCACCTGAGGGCCCCACCAAATCAAACACATGTATGGTCAGTCAGAGAAGGTACCCTGACCAAAGTGAAACTGCATCTCCAAAGGTCGTAAAGGCTCTCCAGAATGCCTGTGGAACTCCACCCTCAGTTCCTCAAGCTGGATTTCAATTGCGTCCTAGACATATGGGGCATTACAACACCAGATGTAACCGTGATATGACATTTTCTGAGGGCCGCCAATTCCGGCCGTGGGGTCCACCGCCATTCTCAAACCGTCCACCCAGCCAACCCTCCAAGCCTCACAGTCCATCTTGGTCCAATGCCAGAAGGGATAATATGCAGTCAGGAGCTTTTCAGAGAGGTTGCGTGGAAAACAATACCCCAGCTAAAGGCAACCAGCTCTGGGAAAAGAAAAGGTATAGTTATGACAGGACAGGTATTGCTGATAGTTCCACAGTCCCGACTGTGGAGGTCAAGGAAGATTGGGAGGATGAATGCACTAATGTTGAACATGTTCGAGTAGAAGCGACTTTTCCAAAAGAAGACACCGTTATCACAGAACCTGTTACCAGGCACAATGCCATGGGTGAAAGACCATGTTTGCATAATTCTGAGCCTGCTAACTGTAAAAATCCACTTTTGCCCCTCACTGATGTAAGCGATAAAAGCCAAGGCTCACAGAACACGCAGAATGTAGTCACCACTTCAGCACATCCACTGACAGGTGGCAGTTCATCATCACAGAACACTGAACTTACTACAGTTACAGTTGTGACTAGAGCATGGTCACCAAACTGTGATGCAAACAGAAACCGAAAAGAGAGGCCAAGACCCCGCACAGAACCTACAAGAAAGTTGGATGCATCAAGCACTTTTTCTGAGACCAGCTTTGAAAAAAATTCTGAGAACACATTTAAGAAAAGGAAATCGAAGAAGAGGCGCAAAAAGAGGGAAATGGAATCCTTCACATCATGCAAGCTGGGTGTGAACTCCAAAGACAGTCAGAGGGATCAGAGGAGAAAAGCCGATGTGGTGTCAGAAATAAACCCTCAAGAAAACAAAATTCCTGTGGTTCGGCAAGGAATGGAGCAGGGTTCGATGAAAGAACTTGAATTGGATGACTGGAACATGGATCATTATTCATTGTTGCTCACTGATGACCTTCCTGCGGATAAACCTTTGCAATGCCCCGAAGCAAAACCATGCGTTACCAAGGATTCAGAGTGTGAAATTGAAAATTCCGAGCAACCATCTTTAGGCTCAAAAAGTTCATCGCCTAGCTTGGAACATAAAACACCACCTACCAGCTATTCAACCCCTGCTGCAGGAAGAGATAGGCTGTGTGAAACCAATCCAGCAAGTTATTCCTCACCTGCAGTGAATCTGGCAGCACGAGCTGCATCTTACATGCCACCCGCGGTATCTTCTTGCAGTCCAGCGAGTCAAGAAAGCCTGCTGCCAGAAGTTGAGGACCAGGGCGAATGCACCGACAGTATAACAGCTTCTATTCACTGTTCAGTTTTATATGCCGCTAGTGAAATGGAGTCTTCAACTTCGATTGAACCAGCTGGATCCACCACGAGTCATGAGATGTCATCCGTAGCCAGCCAGTACACTTCCCCCACAGCCTCTGTTTCATCTGAGTTTGTTCACGGTGCTTCGAGACAAAGCTGTTCTTCACCTGCTGCACATAGTAGCTCATCTCTTCTGGACTTCAGCGGACATGTTGCGTCAAATGACTCAGAATGCTCATTGCAGTCCAGAATGCTTGGGGAATCATCAGCATTAGTTGAGCATGATTCCTCGCTGAGGAAACCAACTGCTGAAAGTTTATCTGCTGAGAATTATAGTTCAGAAGCTGATTCCTGCCAAGTGACTTCAAGTGATGCATCCTTTGTATTCTTGGAAAACCAAAATCTGAAAAGAAGTGTGCCACACGTAAATCAGTCTGCGGGAGACAGGTTGGAATCGGGCCTTCTGTCAGTATGCTCATCAATTACAAGTAGTAAATATGAGCAGGACACTGAATTGAAAATTCCAAAACTGGATAGCAGATTAAGGCTTGATGTGTTACCAACGAGGAAAATGCCGGACCGATTCAGTGAGCCAGGAGATTTGGCTTCTCGACATCCTACTGAACAGCTGCTGCAAACAGGTTGGGCTACATGGCCCAGGTCGGTGGAGCGGTGTGTCAGACATCGGGACCATGATGTGATTAACGTTAGCAAACATACTTCTCCCACTGCTGATTCTTCTGAGGCAGTCACTGAATATGACACATGTAGTAGTAAGTTTGCAGAAAGCATGGAAAAAGTGATTGGAAACTACGGGAAAGGAATTCACCTACAGTCTGATAAATATGAGAACTTGTTGGTTACCAAGAATGAAGTCTGCAGTGAGGCTTCTCCAGAGCCAGATCATGTCAGGGGACAAAACAACCAGCAGTTAGACTCAGTGGCATCTGGCTCTTCGGATAAGGGAATTGTAGCTTCGGAGAATGATTGTGATTACCTAGGTATCGGTAATGTAGTTCTTTTTGACATAGGTACCCAGGAGAAGTGTGACAAGACGGAGAAAGATGCTTGTGCAAGCAATCCCTCCGTTATTGGAGACCTAGAAGCTTACAAAAGGGATGATGTCGATTCTAGCAATTGCACCAGTAGCAGTGAGTTTGACGTGGCAGTTTTCTCTCAGGAAAGTGATTGTGATGTTTCTTCTGTTTCTTCAGTGTCGAGTGCCATAGACCATGCGGAGAGTACCGATAGAATGGGCCGCGAAATGCTGCAAGTGCAGTGGCGCTGGCACGGACCCAGAGGAAGCCCCCAATGGATGAATCCTCGAGGATACCCAGCCAGGGGCTCATACATGAGAGGAAGACCTAGAAATTCACCGAGGCTTGTTGAGCAACACGACTCTTTGGATTATCTGGATAAATTTCCATCAAATGACCCGACGGACGGTCCTGATATGAGTGAGAGGTCTGTAGCATATGATGCTCATCCGGCATCTGGTTGTGGAGATCATTGTAGATCTCCACACTTGAGATGGCTGTTTCCTCCTCCATGCTACGTCTACTCCTATGTTAATCCACGCCTTTGGCCATGGCCTGATCACCAGCATGTTCCTTGCGACTGTGATCACCCTGCGGGAGACGGGAACCAGGGTTCCTGGGAAGACATGATGTCCCCTCTCCATATCAGTGTGCCATGGAACTACACCTACCCCCCTCCTACTTTCCCGGGGAACTACAGTCCCCGTGAGAAGTACCCGGGGCAGGGTTGCTTCGGAAACTACCCTTGCTGTGGGAACTCTGCAGGACCTCCTGGTTTTCGTGGCATGTATAATGCTCCTGGCATGTTACCCCCTCCTGGCATCCACGGAAACCCAGCCACCCATGGGGAAGAAACTAGTGGACCACGTGGCAGCCCTCATCTTGCAAACATTGAGGAACATCATGAGCATGGCATATGTCCACACAGAGACCCTTACAACCACAATGGCGGTACTCCATCCCAGCCAACTATCAACGTACCTTCATCATCTGGATCCCGAGCTTGCAGTGCTGAATTTCTACGATCCAGGAGGAATATAAGCAGCCGAAGTCAGAGTGCAAACAGTGCCAAGAAGAGGTTGAATTGGGGACGTCGATCTGGCTCAGTCGAACCGCAACCTGAATTCACGGCAGAGCGTTGTCGTGGTTCTTCCCCTTTTGACGATCATAGAGTTCTAGCAGGAAACCTTGGCGCCAGAGCTCGACGTCGAATGCCTGCTGTATTCATACCTCAATCAAAGCCCACTGAAAATGGAGATCACTTGGAAAGTCAACCTTGTCATGTGGCTCAGTGGGGTGGCCATGACAATCAAAAGCATCATCCAGTGGCTTCAGCGATTGCTCCAACATACAATCCTGAGAGAGCGAAGAGGGATACCTTAGTTCGTTTCCCACCATTGTATAGAAACAGTCCTGAACTTCCTGATTCTAAACAGGTGTGTAATTACTGGTCTTGCATGCACCAAGTAGCATTTATCTAAGACATGAATGACGTATTATTTAATTTTTGGACTGTCATACACTCGTATTGTTTGTACAGCCCTTGACAATCACACTATGTGCAAATGCATTTGGAAGACCACCAAATGAGATTTGCCTGTGTTGTACACATGATACATGTTGCAAGTAATTCTCCTCAGTATTGGAAGTGACCTTTTGAACACACTGTATTGGTTCTTGCACTAAAATAGCACCAACTTGTGATCATTAACCATGTGTCGGACCATTGTAAAAGTAGAAATGCTTGTGGAAATTTTAATATTTTGTATTTCCTTGATCTTTGCAAGAATTAAAGTTGCAAATTTAGAGGAATATATCAGGTATATTCCACATTTCTACTTTAATAGTACCCACACTTGCAAACCCACAGCTAACAAGTTGTATGAACATGTTCACATGAGCTGTTAGATACATGTATGTATACAGGGCCCTAACAGGTGGTTCTTAGACCGCAATGCATCATACATGTTGGAACTACATGCATGTGATGAACTCGGTAGCATGTACACATCACCATAGCTAATTTTTATGGGCAATATGTTAATAACATATCACACTATCATGCTATTTTATTTGACACTTGGTAAATTGTACACGTGGTAAGGAAATTTGATGTTCTTTTCTGGCATTGATAGTCCTAATTTTAACCTTAACCCTTTCTTTCAATGTTCAAGTTCCATGTTTTATTTTAAACTTAAGGGAATGACAAATAACTGTTCAGCTAAAGTGTAAGTGTGACTGCTGTTCTAATTTCCCACCCAGTAACATCAAAAGCCTAATAGATACATGTACTCATATGCTGACTTCACCAGAGTGTCTTCCAGTGCTCAATTAAGTCCATATGTCTAGCATTCAATTTGTAAAGTTGAATTTTCGTACTAAATTTCTTTTCTCCATTTCATTTGTTTCAGCCAAGTCCTGACTTCGTGATTCCAAAGGACACTGACAGTCAACCTGAGCAGAAAGTTATGGCAAGCGACCCAAAGAAAAGAAGAAGCTGTCCACAAGGTGCATGTATGTACCACTAGTGTTATCCACAGATGTGTTTGTGTCCATGTAGAAAATTATTCGAAATGGGAAAAAAAAAAAAAAAAAAAAATACCCATGCCTGCTGGAAGCGTTTAGGTAGCATGCTTACATTTAACATGTTTAGTAGTTAGGGATCTTCTGCAAGGTAGCGTATTTATATAGATGTTTAACATGCACTCAGTTGAGTGAACATTGACCGGTATCCAGAAATACAGTGCTGTACATACATACATGTACTGTATGATGTACATGTAAATACAGTGAAACTTGTATATAAAGACCACTGTAGGGACCAACAAAATATGGTCCTTATACATAGGTGGTCTTTATATGAAGGTTAAGTAACATGGAAAGTATTCCCCTGGGGACCTGCAAAATGTGGTCTTTATAAGCAGGTGGTCTTTATATACAGGTGGTCTTTAGAGCAGGTTTGACTGTATGTCACACTGTTTGTATTTCATAATCAGTCACATGTATTGGAGTGTTTATCATATTTGTAGGTCAGTCACCCCAAGAGGAGACCACCCAGGACTGGTACAGTACATGGTATGGGGTGTCCACCCCGGGGTCCTACATGCCTCCCACCCCTCCGGTCTCAGGCGAAGCCAGCGCATCCACAAGTAAGATCCAACAAGCTACAGGTACAGTACACAATGATACAGAAGACTGTTCATAAGATGTATAATCAGAGTCTTCATGTACTGGAATTTAGAAGTGAACTAGGTATTACATAAGGTTGTGGTTGAATTTCAATTATATCTACAAATATTTGCTTTTGTGCATGTAGTTTGAAAACAAACAAACAAAAAACTACAGGTATCAATTTGTAGCTGGATATGTAGCATACATTATCTTAATAATTATTAGCTCCTCTTTTCTATTGCATGCCTTTCCCTTTTCATCTGGTGAATGGGATATTAACAGAGATCTTGGTATGTTCTTTTTGTGATAGATCACCGTCCTCCTGAAGGCTGTAGCCTTGATCCCAGCACTGATGGCTTTGTTATGCCGAACAAAACTTCATCCCCTCATATTGGGCCACGGGGCCTGGAGTATCCAAAAACCACAGATCCAGAGCCATCTGATACAGACAAGGAGGCAGCGTCTGGATACCAGAAATCCAATGATCCAGGGGATCCTGGGGATTTTTCGTCTGACTTTACTCCGGAAGCAGAACCTGGATATCGACACGATCAACGGTGGAGAGAAACTCAGACAGACCCCAGTCACCCAACTTCACGTCGCAGCCTGGGACTCGAATCTATCGCTAGCAACTACTGCAGTGGTTCCAGTGAGAATAAAGAGGCCTTAGAACAGACAAAAATCCAACTTGCTCACACGGGTAAATCTGACCGAAAGAATGCCAGAAACAAGAAATCAAACCGTTCCACTCACGACAGGAATGTCTCGGACAAGAACAACAATCACATCAAGCTGCTGGATATGGTCTTGAACACTCCTCCAGCTTTCAAGAAAAGCAGCAGAGATCTTAAATCCCAACTGTCTCAGGATATTCCATTCAGGATTATGCAGAGAGATAAACCTAATCGGGTGTCACCGTTGTTGGACACTCATAGAGTTGTCACTTCATCAGTGCAAGACAGTTCGGGTTTTGGTATTCCCACTTCTTCTGCACCAGAATCAAGTGGGCAAGCCAGTGTCCGGAGAATCTATGCTCATAATATGGGTTCTTCCGGCAAAGACATGAGTAGAAAGTCGGGGAAAACCATGCAGCATTGGTCAGCAGTGAACACTAACAGTGTCAGTGACAGCAGTTCCTTGGACACAGAATCCAGTCCCATACACAAACCGAGTGGTCGAAATCACCCTAGGCAACGCATCAAGATGGAGAAATCGTATGCTTCTGTAGCGGGTGCTTCTGGGATGGCAGCTCACAATGTGGTGCAAGCTCACGCTGATGAGGAAACAAAGAATGGAACATCTGAAGGTATGAACGTGATGAAGGGCCATTCTAGGAAATCACACTGTTCATATGTATATACTGTATATACACCTATACAATTCAGCAGCGTATATAGTCATAGTATATAGTAAAACTTTGCTTTTGAGAGATAACTATGCATACACCTGTACTGGGCATGATTTATGTGATATGGTAACTGCTCTATGATGGCTAGAAGCATTTATTCCACCTGTTATTAAGCTCCACACTAACACAATGTAACAGCTAAACATAAATGCTGCATTTCTTAATTTAAAATGTTGTGCTTGAATCATGACCAATGTATGATCGTGTAAAATAAAGCCTTTAAATATTATTACTTCATGTACCTTCTATAGGGTTACTAAACATGCTAAATTACTTGGTACAGACATGCAAACTGAACGTACATGTATAGTGTGCTTACATGATTTATATGTAACCAGTCTAGTGAAATTACCAAATTTTTGATTTCCCCCATCTTGAAAATATAACCAAAGCATGCAAATTACCCAAGTCTTTCCAAGCGTTTTCCCAAGTCTCCCTGTTGCTTTAGTAGGGAAATCTTGTATTTAATTCCATTGTTATGCTTTCAGAGACCCAAGATGAACTATCAGACTGGTTTGACATTGATGAGGGTGCCTGGGAAAAACGGCTGCAGAGGATAGATGAGAAATCTCGCAAGAAGCCTCAAAAAGAGCATACAACCTCTCAAATTGGTACACCAGGTTAGATACAGATTGGTAGAATACGAATTGGAATTAGTCAAGGACTGAGAACTGGAATATATTTTGTTTTTTCTTTAATGTTTCTTGGTGAAAATCAGGGTTCATCCTTAATGCTGACATATCATGTAAAACTTCGTAGAATGAAGACATTCAGAAACTTTGGGATTCAAACCCAGGTCTTTTCCGTATAAAAGAAAAACAGCCAATGCGACATAGCACACAAGGTCTAGCACTTGCACCAATTAGACGAGCGAGACTGATGGTGGTCTGGTGGAAGCTGCTCTTCAGGGCATATTTTATGTGGTAAAGGCTCAATACCAAGTACTACTGGTGGCATTTGTAGCACATGTACCACGTTGTTTTCTGTAGTTGCAACTAGGGTAGTACGTAGTTACATGCACATGTTGATGTTCTAAAGCCAAAGTAATTTACTCGCATGTATGGCGATATAAATGCACAAATGTAAAATTTAACAGAAGGGATAGAGAACAAACCGTACAGTGACAGAAAAAATAAAATATAAATGTTAATCTGGATTTGAC
>JAAUYG010064070.1_pt1 | contig 12216 bp, 9 predicted proteins | sample 7278091 | NCBI WGS metagenome assembly JAAUYG01 (sample SAMN14350201, study PRJNA611818) | marine sediment metagenome | isolation source: surface marine sediment (0.6m) | place: French Polynesia: Moorea | collected 2018-08
AAAAGTCAATGCTCTATCGCTGGCATCCCTCTAACCAAGTCAAGATCCAGATTTAATATCCCCTGTAACTCACACTTCTCATCTTTGATGGGTAGGTGTGGGGGGCCGCCGAGCGCGCTCCCAGGCATGCCGGGCAGTAGGCTGGCCGAGCTGTTGGGGGGTAGGCCATGGCTGGCTCCCGCTCCCGCTCCCAGAGGGTGTGGTGGCATAGGGATGGGTGGGGCATGGGCGGCGTGGGGGGGCAGGTGCTGGGCTTGCATCTGCTGCTGTAATAGACACAGAGACAGAACACTGTAGAGTGATTGGGTGGGGGTGGGGGTGGGGGTGGGGGTAGGGGATGGGGTGTAAACAGCACACCGGACAAAAGAAGATGGCTACCAACAATTACTCTGTAGATACAAATGTCAACAAAAGCCATATCCCACACTAAGCTTAGTGTGGCCATTCATGACTTCATTTAGACTCATGTAACACATGTGTAATTTGTTTATTTATTCATTTAAATTTATTTATTTACAGTATTTATATTCCGCTTTGATCAAAGATCCAAAGCTTGCATAATACTTGCACAAACTTACTTTGGAAAAACATAGACAGTATATTTGTATCACAATACAAACTTTGGCACTTTGTACTAGTTATGAAAATTTGCATCTTTTCAGCAATAGTCAAAATCAGGAACAGCCAAACAATGCAAAAAGAACCAGACAGAGAGTGCCATAGTGATGAACACATGCAGACATGTTCGCTATTGGTAGTTACCTTAATTTGGTTCAACCATTCACTCTGGGCATACATCTGCTTCAAGTCAGCATTCTGAAAGCAAAATTTGGATGACCATATACTGTTATATGTGCAAACGTGCATATATAGATGCATATACAAAATGCATCAACCATTATACAGTATTACACGTATGGATTACTTTGTGATTCTCAAGACGGCAGGAAGTTCTCAAAGAAAATTAGAAGTCACTTTTGACTGAAGTCAGGAGTCTTGGCCAGTGACTGTGCTGAGATTGTAGTCTAAAATCAAAACTTTCTCACTTTTCATTTTTTTTTCCATAACTCCGGCCCAGGTGACAGACCTCTGTGAATACTCTATGTGCTACTATGGGTTTGATCAATGTACCTGTCATGTCACTAATTCTGTTAGTACATGTATGTATAATGCATTCGATACAAATGGATTATTCGTTTGGGTAAAATGCTGATGTAACCCGATTTTAGTACCTAACATGATACCGTGGCTACTTCAATCTCCTTGATCATGTTGATGTGACAAACACACTGATCTATCAAGCTTTAGCTTCACTGCCATTCTGATGTAAAAACAACTCATCATCCCTAGACTACAGCCAACAGTGGTCTTACCCCTATGATGGCGTTCAGTTCCTGCATGGTGACCTGCTTGGCACGCTCGACAGCTGCTGCCACCTGCTGTTGATGCTAAAAACCAAACATCGGTCCACAGTAACATTACAGTAGCCGTAATAACCTTTACAGCCGGCGATAAATGAGAAATTACATCCCGACCCCTCGTATCGTAACCATTGTATGTGCTCGGCTAGGTTTTTTAGACATAGGTGCGGCAAGAGACTGAGAGCCACCAGCCAACAATATCAATATCCTAAAATTCTGCATATCGGTAAAAACTAGAGGGATGTACTATACACAGAGAAGACGGTCAAGTCTGGTTTCTTATTATTCATCTAGGAAAAAATTTTAACTCCCTGACAGTCCTAGGAGGCTCGTGTATCATAGAAGCTTACTGGTGTCGTTTAGTCTTACCTCCTGTGACAGGAAAGGAATTATTTGTGCACAGATGGCATTCAGACGCTTGGCAATCTCAGTCTGAAAAGAAAAAGAGACAAAAAATATAAACACATACACACACACACACACACCATACACCGCCACCATCTGTGGTTACTGTAACAGCCATGAATTCAAGCCACAGTAACAATTAATATTACGCCTGACACGACGCAGACGACTTCCTTTGAAAACTGTAATAGCAGAACAGACGTTTGAACACTGTAGGACTGTTACACAGTTTTTGAACGGGGTGTGTGGGGGGGGGGGGGGGACAGCGGCTCAAATCAATATTCGCATTGCAAGGTTTTTTTTCTTTTTCTTTTTTGCCATCAATGTGGGCACTGGCAATAGCTGTAGATACCCATGCCCAGAGACATTCCCATGTGCAGGAATAGGAATGTACAAATTTTATTTGGTGTCGGGTTTATATTTGACCACATACTACTACATATAAACCTGGTCGGCAATATATGCATGTACAGTATATTTATGTGGTTTGGGGTGAAATTACAAGTGTCCCATGATATGTGATCTTTCTACACAATAACAGCTATTTCAGTAGCTCCAGACCCCCACTTACTGGGCTATGTGGCTAGGTTACTAATGATGGTTGGTGCCATGTACTACCATACAGAGCTGTGGGCTGTAGGCTGGTCTTCAGCAGCTAAAACACTCAAAGCCCACCCTCCCTATCTTCTGAGGTAAGCCAACCCCAGGTTAACCTCAGGCCCCCCTGCCAGACACCTCTAACCATATAAAGTAGGAGGATACCCAGACTACCCTATATCAGCTTTGGTAAACCTGAATACTTTACACTAAAAGAGACGGTGGTTCCAAGAAATTCAGACTTTGGCAGCAGCCTGATGTAACCACAATATAGCCACACACATTGACCTAGGCAGTCTGACGGAGTACAGCTTGGATTGTGAGGGCCCATCATTGACAACTAATGATGAACCTCTATCATTGAATGATTCAGTCCCTTGTTTGGCGAAGGGCACAGTTTCACAATTCCACCTAAGACATCTGTACTTTTCTCATGTTTATACTAACATATGTTTTACGTGCTTTTTTCCCTAGACAATTACTGTCCATATTTTACATGTTCTATGTCTCTGAAGGTAACAGGTTCATGATCAGTCAATGATGAAATGAAGTTCCACAGCGGTGCTGCTACTGGATAACCTCAGGGAATGAACAAGTCGATCAGCATCCCTAGTATTACATCATTACTTACATGTCATGTAAGTAATTGTGAACCATAATAATTAATCTTGTTAATGGATACGGTTTAAGTCAAAGGGTAGGTTAATTCCAATGTGGTCCTATTTAAGGGATGGTCTTAATTAAGGGATGGTCTTAATCAAGGTTGGTCTCGTTTCAGGGGCAGTCTTATTTCAGGAAATGTCTCAAGGCTGTATTCCACCATTATGTGTATGTGTACAGAGTAAATATTAAATTTTACTATTGCGTTTTCTACAACCACTACCTAGAGTCGCGCTGATTAATTGAAGTTATTGCACATGGAACAGTGCATCAATCAAGACAATGGTAGCTACTGGGTACATCTTGAACAAGGCTCAAACCAGACTACAGGCATCCCATTATATATCTCGCAATGCAATGCAGACTTGCCACAAGACAAAGACACATAAGTTTGCATTTAGACAATCAAATGCAGAGAGAGAGAGCTGTGTGGCAGACCTGCGTGCCAGCCAGTAGCCCTTTCATTTCTCTGCCCTGAGTCTACAGTCCCAGTTCTTCAATATTACCAGACGACCGACCGAGGCTGTGTTTTACAGCTGGCGAGATTTCTGCTCCTGTCACATCTCAGAGTCTGACCACCGTTGTCACCAGCACCCCCCAACCCCCCACCCACCCGCCCTCATCCCCATCCCCTGCCTTGGCTTGCATCCTAATACCCTTCAGTCTGCCCTAGTCTCCGGTACAGTGTGAGCTCCCACTAGCACTCCTCCAAACATGGCCATTGGGAGGTTCTCCGTTAATGCCAGCATGACGCAGGAAGTCTCTAAATAATTCAGAGCTGGCCTGCAGCCGGCTCCCAGTTCCCTAGCCATTAGTGTAGCACCGCACACAGCGTCCAGCTGTTGGGTCATATTGTGTCTTCTCTTCTGCTGGAAGTGGACAAAATCTGATGGCGGACATAGGGCGGATCCACCTTAACCCCACCCAACCCACATCGCCACCATCCCCCCAACTCCATACCCTCCGGAAGGAGCTAACACTGCCGTTATTACGGCACAGGTGAAATCTATGAAAAGCCAAGAGAATAAATAATGACAAATATGACTATATATACCGGTAAGTTTGGGGGGCTAAAAATGACTCACATGCACTAATAAAGCCGCTATGACACATGTGAAATCTATGAAAAGCTAAGAGAATAAATAATCACAAGGGCTTGAAATAACGAAGAGGACTAAATATAAGTTTGTTGGGCTAAAAATGACTCACATGCGCTAATAAAGGCAGCTGCAATGGGAATTGCCTTACGTATTATTGTCTCATTTTAAGGAATGTGTACTTAGCCACAGGCAATCAGAACAAACAGAAGCAGCCATTACAGATCCTAGCCATGTACTGGTATAACTTTGGCTTTGACTAGTTCGTCTTCTTTAACATACTGGTACATACTGCATAACAGGAAACGTCACTCAAAGTCAGTTATGGCAAGTTTAAACCTGCAGCTAAAGTAAACAAGCGGTAGCCTTTGTCAACATGTTTGAGTAAGTAACCAAACCAGCAGAATGCTTAAGAGTACTGGTTTCCCATTGACACGGAGGCCCCCCTGCAAGATCTATATAGCAGTATCCCTGGTGCAGTCTTCCGCCTATTGACTCGGTGCAACACTGTGCTCTTTCTTGCACTATACATCACTTCTTTCATTTATAAACCATGACAACATTGCAGCATAAAAACTCTGAATGGCAACACAGAAAAACTGCCCACACATCCATCCAATCGACTTCCCTATATAGTTTTTTTGTAGTTTTTTTTTTGCCCATCCAAAGGGCGTCTGAGATGAGGGAACTTGGTTGACTGAGGGAGGGGTTGGGCACTGGCATCATTACCAATGCCCGGTTGTCTCACCAGCTACAGCCAAGCCCCCTTGTCCAAACTGATTGAGTGGCAACAGCCAAATAGGTGCATTATGCCTGCTGCTTTTCAAAGACCCCAGTATTGATTTGATGGAAATTGCGGCAGCATTTGCAAGCGGCCATTTTTGGGAGGTTTGAGATTTTGCTGAGGGAGTCTGCAGGCGATGCCTGGCCTCTGTCAATCTATGCCGTTTCTGACTTGTCTCCTCCAGGCTGATCGTGGGGACACGGAATGACATGGTCACAACACACACACACAGACACACACACACACAGTCACACACACAGACACATGTAAGCAAAGCAGGGAGAGGCTCCAGAAAGCAAACTAGGATTCCTGAAAGCAAGACACAGACAGCATATGTCATAGGTAGTAACAAATCTTACAGTCAGTACAATAGGTGTGGGACACAACTCCAGCCACAGCGACATAGGAGGAAAGACAGATAATTTGACTTCACTACAACCACAAACATAACCAGTCAAGCATAACATTATGGCTCTGTTGGTCAAAAGTGTCCAGTTGCCATGGTTCTGTTAAAAGGTAGGGATTCGTATCGGTATGACTTTAAATAATCCATATCGCCCAACAAGGTTGACTTGAAGCCAAAACCCACAAGTAACAACTGAATGACTGGAAAGTTGTTCAAGTACAAGCACACAAAAAAACGCTTTAAAAGCAAAGGATTCAAATGTTAAATTCAAAACCCCAAAAAGTGTCCGAACACCATGGCTCCCTGTACATTTCTTATCCATTATTTCTCCTCCCAGTGAAGCTGTTATTGAATGCCAGGCTGTGGAATAAGCACACTGTTGATATTTGCTGCCAGCTTATCAATACAGTACTAGTGTAGAGAGTGGAAACAAGGCTGGCCTGTCTCTCTCTTCGTGTGGACACTGGCAGAAACAGCCAATAACCAGCGGGCTCTCTCATAAAAAGATTGCCTGGCCAAACAGGGACAATTTGCTCTGGCCTGTGGCTGGAAATCCTTTAAAGCACACAGGTCCAAATATTTGTCATCAAATATTGGCTCCTGTCTACCTGTGTTTGTGCTGTGATCTCATTGGCAAACACCGAGAGATGTTCTCCAGTGTTCCAAAGTTCTCTCCTCAAACACATCGCGGCCAATCGCCCACCCCCGAGCAAAGCATGGGGGGCTCATGATCTGGCAGCCGCGCGGAATGACACAAGATACAGTATAAGCTTTCAGTGGTCACACAACTGATTTACAACCATTATTGGGATCATGTCAGTCGCTTGAGTCTATGCATACATACATGCATGATGTCCGATTCAAAAACTCTGGGGAAATAAAAACAAAAACGCTTTGGTTTTAGAAACTAACTTCTAATATTACCCACAACACTGTCACTTTACCAGTGAATAGTACTGCGGAATATTACTTCACATTCAGTTCCAAAGCATATTCCATATTATAAAGTACCAATACTCCCAATGCTGAGCAGACACAAATTACACATACATCAGAAGTTATTCATGTCAGCAGAGGCAAGGAATAGACTCAGTCTTATTCATGGCACCACAGCCTAGTAAATTACCTACTACCCTGGGCTCTTGGCAGTTGCCACGTATATTATATTATTTATAGCCAAAATGGAATACTAGTATCTGATAAATATTCACTGCACAGCAACAGTTATAAGCAAACACCAGCAAAAATACTGCAAGAGAAGAAAGCTGACTATTGCAGATTTCAAGTAAGATATATGACACATAACAAACTGATATTGCAAGTATTTCCCAGATCTTAAACTTACAGCAGTTGATTTTTATGAAAGGGCTTATATCCTTTAAGCCACTTCTTGAATGGAGAGGGGAGGGGAGGGGGGGGGGCCCCGTCTAGTGTAACCAGATTCCTCAGGAGCAAACAATCTTAAAAGTCCACCCCAATGCCCTGCGCCACGCCAGAAAGGCAAATTCCTTCTAATTTTTCAGCCAGCCACCCGTGGCGTGTCCGGCCAAAAAGCCGCTCCGGCCCCCAGGAGGCATCGTAAGCTACATCACCAGGCAACTTTCATTTGTTTCATGTTTGCGCTCTGCAAAGATTCAAATATTTACCAAACCAAAATTATGGATCAATTTTGGCCTGGGCAAAGAGAAGCATCAAAGTGGTGTTTACTCGTGGGTTTGAGCAACATACAATGGATGAAATCTCGAGACTCAGTCAATATTAACATGGCAAATACATAGCCCAGTAGTTTCTTTGGCGTCCCGCCCGTGCCTTAGCACACAAGGTAGAGAGCCCCGCGCAAAAAGAAAACGAATATTTGCTCTATCGATTTAGACAACAAATGTTATCAAAATACAAAACATTCCTGTTAGGTCTATAAAATGCATGGGGTGTGCTGCCGCAAATCGGACCGTGTTTAGTTAGATAATGCTCAAATAGCGGAACATTGATTACCTCTGAGAGAGAGAAAACCTTCCAAACACGGCGGTATGTTTGAGCGAGTCAAACAGCGACTGCTGTGGACTCTGCTGCCACCGCTGTCTGCCGTCGTATCTTTTAGACGGGGAATGAATTTCCATACAGTGTGACCGCCAAAGGAGTAGGTTCTCCACCGACTCCCCTTGTATGAAGCTTCAGTCTGCACCAAGATAACTCACACACGATCGATGGGAAATTTTCAAAATGCTAGATCACATCAAGGCAATGTTTGTCCAGAGTTAATATTTGCTCCGATGTTTCGCAAGAATAGCCTTCATGACAAAGCACAAAGAGCCGATGTCCTATGGATTCCCAATGTGTGTGTGTATGTGTGTGGAGGGGAGAGGGGGGGAGGAGGGGGGGAGGTGATGGCAATTTTTGTAACAGCCCTGGCAGCAACAGATAGCTCATGCGTAGAAGCCAGAAACAGATACATATACCCAGAACAAACTGCTCACCAACAATTGCCAAAAGCTAAAAGAAAAAGACTTTAGTCAGTGATGCATTTACCGAACAGCTATCATGGGCTACAAAAATATAGAGTATGGAAGCATTTTGAGATCTTGGTTTGGCTCAATCAGCCCTGGACTCCCAAGCCAAGTTGTATCCCAGTATTCCAAACCTGCCTGTGTTCCCTGGCTGCTATACCCACACGAACTGCTGCTGCTGCTGTAACAGTAAAGGCCATGGCAGCTGAGCAGCAAGCCAGGCCTAATTTTCCTGGCTCCCACTGTATCCTGGCGCCACCACCCAGGGTGTGGAGGAACTAGGGATTCGTTTCTCTCACACCTCCCTGGCCTTATCTCAAAGCGATTGCTCATGTTAGAAAAATCCACAACCCTTTCTTGTAGTCCCGCTCTAAGTGGATATGGTGGTCGCTGGCTGGGCCTCCTACACTACCCATCACCACTATGCCATGCCAGGCAGTGGAGCAAAAAGGGCGCCAGGGACCAGCAATGTGAAAGTGATGCAGTTTTTTTCCCTTAAACAAGGAACTCTAGGTTTTCGATGACTGGATAGTTTTGTTACTGTGAGAAGCAGGCAGGCAGACTGTGTAATACATATCTGTCACCAGTGTCAATATATCCACAATTCAACAGGTCAGCTGTATAGCAGAAGCCTGTTCCACCAACACACAGGCTCTACATCCAGACTGTGTCACACCACCACACATACAGGCTTCTAACACTTCTGAGACTGGGGCGGCTAGGTACATCCAAATCATTCACACCTGCAGCTATCACTTGTAATCACAAAGTCCAAAGGAAGGGAAAAACTTCCAAAATACACATGTGTGGATGTAATGAAATCTCTGACAAGGTTTTGACCTCATAAGAAGCCTTGCCTTTCTTATATGTAGGTAGGTATAGTTGTCTGGAGATTCCAGCCATCACTGGATCTCTTCAGGGGTGCTGACATCACCACCAAGAAGGCCAGTGACATCACCAGCCCTAAAGAAGGCCCGTGTCAGCAGGAAGTTTATGAAGAGCTTCCAATATCCAATCTCCACCGTGGTAAAACTTCATGTTATACATATTATTTACTTGTACATTGGGGAGAACTAGCAGAGTGTAGCCGAGTATTAGTTTAATCACAGACTATGAACAGCAAAACACAATCCCAGGCAATTTACATATATGTAACATTCTTTGCAACCGAGACCAAATTAGTAACACAAGCAGCTGCACCCGCCCAACTACCTTTGTTTACCTGGAATAAATGCCTGATGTTACAAACACAACCAACAGGATACGTCCCACATACAGGTATAGCTACAGCCAGTAACTACACATGATAGCTGGATTCCACCTGTATAAGTGGTACACAGGGTGCGTTCTAGTCCATCAGGAAGCTAGCGGTACCGGTACTTCCTTTTGTTCTCAAGTCCAGTTATCTAGCCCGAAGTTTCACAGACAGACGGAAGTGGACGGTAATGTGCCGACCTCCAGTCCCTGCCTGTACCTCCCACGTTACGCTTTCAAGGAGTCGATGCAGCCAAAGCAGCGCAATAACAAAGCAATGACCGGCAAGAAAAGATCCATATTTCCTCAAGTTCCCCTTCACCAGCTCCCCGAATTTTATCAGAAGCGGATAAAACTTCACCTTTGAACTGCAGTACCCTCCAGATAGCCGCAGACAGTGAGAGTGTATCTTTCACAACACCTTCTGGCACTGTGTAGCAGCACACGCCGCTCATCACATATATAGCCTCAATGGTAAGCAGGAGAATGTGTACATTTCAGAGAAAGCCTTATCCCAGCGTGCTAGTTACTACAGTGCAACCTCTCTTGAAATAAACGCACTATAATTGGACATGAAAATGTGGTCCCTCGAGACAGATGGTTTTTGGTGACAGGTTAAATTATATTGAAATGTAGAACCTTCTACCAGGACTATCTGGTCTTTCAAGAAAGGTGGTCTCTCAAGACGGGTTTCACTGTAGCAGCTAGCTTTATACAGCTCTGTGGTCAACAGGAAGTTCAGGAACTGAAAGCACACACAAATAGTAACATGGCTGCCTTTGACAAATGAAAACTGCACACATTTCCAAATATTCAGCGAGCCATCATCTTTAGGGGAATATAAATTTCTCCTGAATATTGCAACAACCAAACGCTCGCCAAAATTTGTAAATAATATATCCAGTTTTCATTTGGCGACGAGAGTAAAGCCGAGTATAGTAACAGATTTTCAAGTACAGTTTTATATAGCAGATTGTCTTCACTTCAAGAAAGGTAAATTCTAGAATGTGTTAAAAACATGATGCATTATAATAGTATATAATTTCTGACATTGCAAATTAATTACATTTCTATCAAATATGGCAATGACCGGTCTGCTGATCTGGTGGTAGTTACATTGGATACTAGTACAACTACCATCCCAGTATGTTCTTTATATATCATGCAGGGCCAATTATTGAGTTTTTTCAGTTTAAGTTTTGTCAGTAGCATCTCGGACTATGTGTACACCTGCAACAGGTATGAATATGTAACTGTTACCGGGCAAAGAATTGCAGCAGAATAGATTTACTAAGGTATATGTAGGGAGTCATGCAAAGTTGAAACTTAGAACGGTTCACCAATCTTTTGTCAATGAACTACTACTACCACTACTACTACTACTATTAGTACTACTACTACTACTAGTACTACTACTACTAGTTTATATTTAAGCTGGTGTTAGACAAGACACTTGCGGTAACATACAGCCTGCATAAAGCACCTGCAATTCCAATCTTATCTGCAACATCTTAATCGCTGTCATCTCAAATAGTAGGTTTGCGTGTGCAGGCATCTTGTTTGTATTTGATTATGTATGGATTATGTTATGGATGGATATTATGTATTATGCTGTGCCAGAACAGCAAGCAATTTCTCCTATAAGTTATCACCCAAATGGCAAGAGCACTCTTTGTCACTTTTACTCGCGAAATATTATCTGGCATAATATTTATTGTTTAAGTTACAGAAAGTTACAAGGTTACTGTTAAACAATATTAGCAATCTGTTCATTGCGTTGTGCAATGACTCGTCATAACTTTCAAAACAAACTTGAAGGGCATATATTCTAGGTTTACAACTTTAGTGGATAACATTTTATTTGTGCTTTCCTCACACCACATAACATAGTAATTTTGTCAACTTCGCACATATGTCACAGGAGAAGAAAATGCGCAGAGTCCCTGAAAACAAAATCCAGGAGTGTCTTGGGCATTTTCCCTCGGATGCATGACGACAAGTGGAGTTGCTGTCCATTTATCGAGAACGGTCCTCTCACTCTCTGCCTGCAGACCTCTACTTGGGCAGAATGCGTGTATGATCAAATGTACGCATTTACTCTAGGCATATCGATTCTAGTACGTGATATAGGCACGTGGTAATTCCAGCACCTAGGTAAGGTGGTTATAACCTTACAGGGTATTTACTACACCTGACCGACCACTGACCAGTGATCACGGCCGAATAAAAATATCAATAAAGTTAACTAAAGACTGTTTAAGGTCAGAACTTTGGCTTCTTCACAGAGCTATTATTTGGAGGCGGAAGTACACAGGCAAGATTCATGAGATTGGCGTGCCAACTACAGCCATATAGTCTTGAACTGGTCCAGAGGTAAAAAGAAACATTCTTCCGGAATGCAACAAAATGAATCTGACATAAAGCTTTAAGGTTGAACAATTTTCCAGATCAGAATAAAATGAATTGTATAAATATTTTAATGGTATAAATAATTTTTATCATCCCCTTTGCGCGATGCATGAAACCGGTGCTGTCTCTCAGACAATTTGTTCTTGTCCAGGCACTCGCACGGGAAGCTGCTAGTTTGTGTACAGGGTGTGTATACTGGCCGGCTGGGGTCGGCTGTTTGGAGAGAAAACATGGTGGAATCATAGGACATGCCGCATCAGGACTTCTATCAAGCCTTTCCTGTTTAATTAAGGCCTTTGCTGGACTTCTTATAGATGGGATTGCACATTTTTTCAGAATCAATTGCCTGGTGAATTCCATGTCCCACAAAGTTTTCGTAATCCTGGGGCTTTTGACAGTGTCTTCCACAAATTAACGCTGAACTCTGCTGCCAGTCTTTCGTGGTATATCGCACGTAACGGCCCATTTTTTCGCATAATGTCTACCTTTCCGAAATTTGTGAATATTCATATACCATCAAGACTCATGTTGGGGGGGGGGGGGGGGGGGCGGGCGCGGCGGGCGCCGGGGGGGGGGGGGGGGGCGGGGGGGGCGGGGGGGGGGCGCGCCCGGCGGGGGCGGGCGGCGGCGGGGCCCGCGCGCACCCCCGCGCCGCCGGGACCCGAAGAAGGAGAGAGAC
>JAAUYG010032095.1_pt1 | contig 12214 bp, 9 predicted proteins | sample 7278091 | NCBI WGS metagenome assembly JAAUYG01 (sample SAMN14350201, study PRJNA611818) | marine sediment metagenome | isolation source: surface marine sediment (0.6m) | place: French Polynesia: Moorea | collected 2018-08
CTACTACTACTACCACTACCACTACTACCACTACTACTACTACTACTACTACTACTACTACTACTACTACTACTACTACTACTACTACTACTACTACTATTACTACCAACTACTACTACTGCTACAGGAACTACTACTGATAATACTACTACTACTGCTACAGGAACTGATAATAATACTATTGCCGAATTTCTGCAATGATGGGCCTCTTGTTGGACTTTACCGCCTCGTGTTACTTGGTGTACTATAACGTACTCTATACACATTGTATGGACGTAGCGTTAGTCCTCACCCTTGCCCTCCCCGGGTTGCCCTCCCACACTTAGTGACAAGTGTACACAGACAGCATGGATCGTTGGCGCGGTAAGACAGTGCTGGTCACTGGGGCATCATCTGGAATCGGTGCCGAACTGACCCGGACCCTGTCTGGATATGGCATGCGTGTGGTGGCGTGTGCCAGGAATCTGGAAAGGCTTCAGTCACTCAAAAAAGAGACGAGCGGGAATGCAGGTACGTACCCGATAGGGAACTGCTTAAGATAACTAGCCTATTTTTTGTAGCTGCTTAATACAATTGGAATCTTGGAGTTAAGACCACCCACAGCCACCATGATCTTCATTCTGAGGTGGTCTTAAAATTCTGAAGCGATATTACACTTGTGTGGTAACGTTTGGTTAAGCACTAAGTCGTCTTAACCAGGCATATTTTTTATGTTGGAGTTGATGTCAAAGCAGGTTTCCGCTTTGTTTGCTAAAATTTGTATCACTTATGATAAAATAATGAAACCCTCTGCACTCTGAAGTCCCGATTAAATAACTTAAATATTAAATCCACCAAGTCTTGAAATAATAGAGTTTATATATTTGAAAAGGAACAAAATATTAAAAGTAATTTTTTTTAAAATATCAAGTCAACTTGTAATTATCTGGAAGCGTCTATTTGGTTCACTTTGGTATAAGTTTCCTTTTCCAGGAAAGGTGATCCCGATCCAGTGTGACGTGAGAAAGGAGGATCAGATTCTGGACATGTTCCAGCGGATCCAGAAGGAGTGCGGTGGGGTAGAGGTGTGTGTCAACAACGCTGGGGTGGGCTACCCGGCGAAGTTGTATGACGGGAACACTGCAGACTGGAGGGACATGATGGAGGTAAGCTGTATGTCGGGAACACTGCAGAGTGGAGATATACGATATGTACGATAACTCTGTATTGTGGGGTGACGTGCTTTAGGTTAGCGTGGAGTGGGTCCCGGACAAGATTGAGGTAAGTTGTATGTCGGGAACACTGCAGAGTGGAGATATACGATATGTTGGAAGTAAAGTCTGTATTGTGGGGCGACGTGCTTGAGGTAAACGTGGAGTGGATCCGGGACATCATGGAGGTAAGCTACATAACGGGGACAAATCAGACTGTGGTGACATTCTGATGGTGAGCTGATTCTCGAGTAGCTTAACTCAAGGAATCATAGTGACGTCAGGAATCCGGCCAAACTAGGGTCTGGATTCACACTGGATTTGTGTTACCTGTTGTATAATGTTACTTTATTTATACATATAAGGCGCTGCAAATAAATGTAATAATTTCGCAAAGTCATCTTTAAGTGTCCATGTGTTGTTTATGATACATTTAGAATGAATAACTGATTATTTGAGCGTGGACAAGGCTTTCATTTTTACTACAAGTAGGTTACTTTCTCTTTGCTTTTCTTCACTTGTATGGTCATTTGGTGATTTTCTTTGTCGTCCAGTCGTAGGACAATAACGTAATAGTACATTAAGATGCTATTTATTGTAAATAAAATAATTAATAAAATTCTGTGAAAAAATCCAAAGAAAACCGCAACAGCATTGATCGAGCACACTGCTCGAAAGACATTTTAAAACCAGAAACTAGCAGTGGCATTGCTTATAATATTATGGTATGTAACGTGTTACATTTCCTAGCAGACTTGGCAAATTGAGAATAGTCGCCATAATGCTAATTGACTGAAGAAATATTTATTAAAGTCAAGCCTATTAAAAATGTACATGTAAATGCACATGCACATGTGGACGTAAATTATGACGTGGTATGTGACCGACCTGATGTATCCGCGACAAAGAAAAGTTACATGCTGTTGCATACATTACAAATTCTGGTCATATTCTTTGTGTTTACTAACATACTGTAGTGGAATTTTATTGTGACGGACGAAGGTTTCTAGTAATGAAAGTGGCAAGTCTTGCATTTATATTTTACACTTTTTCGTTTACACAATTCGTTTACCACGATGGCTGCTTTATTTTATTGTATCTTTTCAAGAATTATTTTACTATTTTATTATACTGTGTTTTAATTAGTGCCATGTAGGGGAATGCCATTTAGTTGAATGTGTTTTGTGATATGCCAGTCTAGTCACGCTTTGTTCCACTCCAACTGTACTTATAAGGTTGCCAATAAATTTATATCTATATCTTACATTTTTAACACTTTTCCGACCGTGTATATGTACCTTACTTAGTATTTAGCTACAGTGCAACTCCGGAATTAAGGCAAAATCATCTTTATTCGGAGGATTCGTTTATGTCTGAAACAAAATTCCACCGCATACCCAGTGTGTTGTTTAATATGTTTTTTCGTGTCCAGGTGAACGTTCTGGGACTGTCTATCTGCACCAGAGAGACGATTCAATCGATCCGGAAGAACAAACTTCCAGAAGGTCATATCATCCATATCAGCAGGTAAATCCGTCTTGAATACCCCTGAGGTTTGTTGGTTATCTTTATTATAGCCACAATACCAACCCATTTACTAACGATCGATATATCGAATTTAAACGTGCTGTTACAGTTTGTTTTTAATTTAGTTTCGTCCTGTGAAGAACATCCATCATTAGACTAAGTTGCACAATAACAGCAAATTGCATTTAGTTGGACGGGGCAGAAGAAGATCATTGCACAACAATCTAATTTCCATCCGAACTGATTGAATGCTAATCGGAAGTGAGGTGAAATGGAAAGCCAAACAAACCGAAGTTAAACGTTTACAGCAACTATAGACAGCTTGGTAAATGCTGCCAACTGACGTTCCTTTGGACAAACAGATTTCGCTAACATTTCACCAAAGTTAGAGAGAAAATCTTGTCCAGACAACTACAAGGGCATTAAGAATCAAAACGGTCTGTTCAGCGCATTACCATCACTACAAATGTAACACACAAGTTGTATTCTATACATCCGATCGATACAGATCCTCTTTCACTATGGCTGTAGGACGCCCTGTATTTGGTCTTCAGTATGTCAGCGTACCGCCTTGCTGGGCAGTACGACCATTTCTACTCCGGTACGAAGCACGCAGTACGCGCCCTGACCGAGGCCCTGAGACAGGAAATAAGGGATGCTAAGGACAACATCCGGGTCACGGTAGGCTAGGTGACATCTAGGCAACAGGCAGACGAACGATAATTTGCGAATTAAATTATCTCTATACCATAAGTTACGGAGTTATGACTATTATTGCGAAAACGGCTTAGTTCAATCTAATTTATTTGCTTCCTCATATTCTTTGGGTTCCTTGCTACATACTTTCCACCTTAGTTTCTTTCTTCTTTTCTTACTCTTTTTTTCTTCGTTCTTTCCTTCCTTCCGTCCTTCATTCCTTCCTTCTTTGTTTCCCTTCTTTCTTTCCTACTTCCTTTGGTTACTTCTTGCTGTCTTTCTTCTTTGCTTTCTTTCTTTCTTTCTACTTTCTCTCTTATTGTCGCTTTTTCTTCTTTCTTTCTTCTTTCATTCTTCTTTCCTTACTCAATTCTTTCTTTCCTTCTTTCCTTCCTCCATTTCAGTTCCCGAACTTTTCTTGATATTACTCTTTCTATGATTTTGTTCTTATTTCATCGACATCCCCTGTATATATATACCGGCAGAGTATAAGTCCGGCCAATGTGGACACGGAGTTTAACGAGAGAAAGTTCCGAGGTGACGAGGCGATGCTGAGAGATAACACATCACGGTTTAAGGTACAAACCAAAACCCTTTACAGTTCTATAGTTATGACTGATATACATAGATTATTATGGTTTGATGGCTGAAACTATGCTGTGCATGCTAAACACTAAATGCATGTAAGACGCCGATAAGTGAAACACTTGGTCAATGTCAGATACTTTCTCTGGTATCTTAACATTTGCGTATTGTTAATAATTTATAATTCTGTGTCTAACGCACTGTTGTTTGTGGTCCTAGGAGCTGGAGGCGAAGGACATAGTGGATGCTGTAGTGTATGCGCTCTCCGCGGCGCCACATGCTCAGGCAAGACATTAACCAGAATGCTAGAGATAGATCATTTATTAAAAAATTCTACACTTGACTGAATCGTATGGGGAAAACTAACTTTACAATACACTTTATTCGACTGAATTATACAGGAAGTGAGACTCATAAAGTTATACACAAACGAACCTACATGCAATGCAAGCCTGACAAAATTGTACATTATCGTGTACTGTATAGGGCATTGGGCCATTGCTCTATACCAATCCAACCACACGCATGCATACAATTGGTTGCTCAATAAAGATTATCTTATAATAACATAAATGCTATTAGGTAATGCATAGTAATGCCTGTAGTAATAACATTCTTCCTTTCTGATGAGATATTCTGTACACACAGTAAAAATTATGGTGGAAAAAAAATTTCCACCAAAATTTTGACTCTGTGTACAGAATGTCTCATCAGAAATTATGTTTCCAGAGTCCAAAAACATTCACTCCCAAAACATTCTTTCTGTTTTTACAAACCTAGTCCATTTATGTTTATAATTAACATGGATTCTACTGTATGAAATGTACCTTGCCTTAATTGTTGATCGGTAGTGAAATACGTTTTTTCTTGCCGCTGCCATTGATATTTTTTCCTGCCATTTTCTATTTTTTATTTCTAGATCCATGACGTGTTGATCCGTCCCCTTGGGCAGCATGACTGAACCGACTGGGGCAACAGGATTGAGACACATTTTAATTGGATACCAGAATGGACTGGTTATTGATTTCTGTGGCAATACATTCCAAGAAATTTCGTTGCCAAGTTCTGGAGATAGTTGCCAACGAAAAACGCACCCATTTCAGAGTACTGATCTCCCAACATGGTTGCGAAAGTAATACAATAAACATATTTCTTAATAAAATTAATGTTGTCTTACAAAAGTATGAAGTCTTCCTACATACGGCTACAGAAGCACACATCATTAATTATTTTGTTCTCACTTGTAATAACTAAGCATGTACACAAAGAGTAAAAAAAAAACTTCGATGAATGTGATTATGTACAGGTGGCGCAGACACAATTTGTTCAAGAAAGCACCTATGTGTTCTGGTATGTAATCGAGCAATTTTCCTAATTGCTTAATAATTGCTCCAGGAAGAAAAACTTCTTACAACACTGCTAGGAATGGCTTATTTCTGTGACAATTTAAGACTTCGCAAGTAATTTCTTTCGACAGTAATATATTGAACATATTTCTAATGAAATTAATGTTTTTACAAAAGTATGCAGTATTGCTTTACACGGCTACAGAAGCATACAATATTAATTATTTTGTTATCACTTGCAATAACAAAGCATGCACACAAAAAGCAAATAAAACGTCGATGAATGTGATTATGTTCAGTTGGCGTAGACACAATTTGTTCAAGAAGGCATCTATGTGTTCTGGTAGAGACTCGAGCAATTTTCCTAACTGTTTAATTGCTCCAGGCAGTATGAAACTTCTTACAATATACAGACAATCCCATAAACAAGTCCCGTTTATCATGTATATGTACATACAATAAAGCATTGGCCAACAAAATAAGCCTACGACTGGATACGTGGTTACAATATGACAATCATCTTCACCATACGGTTTAAATCACGTACACAGGACTCTACAAGTGCTTGCAGCGAACTGAGACCAATCGCATGTCCCACATGATTAGTGCATTTCTTGGTCCCGATAATGACACTTCTATGAAACATTTGCAAGTCTAGATCAGTTAAAGAATTATTACTATTGATTACTAGCCCACTGTTAGTTTTGTTAAATTTAATGTACACACTAGAGAAAGTATCCGCTACTTTTAGCATTTGTCCCAGCTCTCGCCGGGTTGGCTATGGCAACACTATATCGTCAGCGTATGCAAACACTCCAACAAAGACACGCCCTATATCACACCCACACTCTTCCTTAAAGCGTATAATATAGTTCATTAATGTAGATTCCAAGCAAACATGGTGAGATGACTCCACCTTGTTTGTCACTGCCGAGCAGATTACCATACAATACACAAACTCTATATATACTATATAACATTATACATTCACACATGACATTTTAAGAAGTAAATATATTCCTCGTAACATGACATTTTAAGAAATAATGTAAATATATTCCTCGTCACATGCCATTTTAAGAAGTAATGTAGATATATTCCTCGTCACATGCCATTTTAAGAAGTAATGTAGATATATTCTTCGTCACATGACATTTTAAGAAGTAATGTAGATATATTCCTCATCACATGACATTTTAAGGAGTAACGTAAATATATACCTTGTCACATGACAAGGTTTGTGTTAAACAAAATCAACCAAGAGGGCGCTGCCCTATTCTGGAAGGTGGATACGGATCCAAACTCTACTTTGCGGAGGGAGAGCATGGACCCAGCACCATACTCAGAGAAGTATGGTGCTGGGTCCATGCTCTGGTACTCTCCTACCATGGTTGCGAATGTAATACATAAACATATCTAGATAAGTAATACAATAAACATATCTAGATAAGTAATACAATAAACATATCTAAATACGATTAATGTTGCCCTGCAAAAGTATGAAGTCTTCCTACATGCGGCTACTGAAGCACACATCATTAATTATCTTGTTCTCGCTTGTAATAACTAAGCATGTACACAAAGAGTAAAAAACTTCGATGAATGTGGTTATGTAAAGGTGGCATATACATAATTTGTTCAAGAAGGCACCTATATGTTCTGGTAGGTAATCGAGCACTTTTCCTAATTGCTTAATTGCTCCATGTGGAAAAACTTCTTACAACACTGCAAAGTGAAAGTGGTTATGTACAGTTGACGTAGACACAATTTGTTCAAGAAGACATCTATGTGTTCCGGTAAATAATCGATCAATTTTCCTAACTGCCCAATTGGTCCAGGCAGTATGAAACTTCTTACAATCTAGAGACAACCCCATCATGCATAAAGAAGACCTATTTATCATGTATGTGCACATACACTAAAGCACAATGGCCAACAATATAAGTATTAGACTGGATATGTGGTTGCAATGCATACAATGTTACAATAATATTCACGCTACCGTTTAAATCACGTACACAGGACTCTACAAGTGCTTGCAACGAACTGAGACCAACCGCATGTCCCACATGATTAGTGCATTTCTTGGTCCCGATAATGACACTTCTATGTAACATTTGCAAGTCTCGGTCAGTTAAAGAATTATTACTATTGATTACTAGCCCACTGTTAGTTTTGTTAAATTTAATGTACACACTAGAGAAAGTATTCGCTACTTTTAGCATTTGTCCCAGCTCTCGCCGGGTTGGCTATGGCAACACTATATCGTCAGCGTAGGCAAACACGCTAACAAAGACACGCCCTATATCACACCCACACTCTTCTTTAAAGCGTATAATATAGTTCATTAATATAGATTCCAAGCAAACATGGTGAGACGACTCCACCTTGTTTGTCGCTGCCGAACACTGCACAGCAGATCACCAATCAATACACAAATTCTAACTATATACATTCGAAATGACACATGACGTTTTAAGAAGTAATGTACATATATTCCTCGTCACATGACATTTTAAGAAGTAATGTAGACATATTTCTTGTCACATGACATTTTAAGAAGTAATGTAAATATATTCCTCATTACATCACATTTTAGGAAGTAATGTGAATATATTCCTCGTCACATGACATTTTAAGAAGTAATGTAAATATAACCCTCACCTCATGACATTTTAAGAAGTAATGTCGATATATTCCTTGTCACATGGCATTTTAAAAAGTAATATAAAAATATTGCTCGTCACATGACATTTTAAGAAGTAATGTAGATACATTCCTTGTCACATGACATTAACATATAATAATATAGTTGATTAATGTAGATTCCAAGCAAATATGGTGAGACGACTTAACCTTGTTTGTCGCTGCCGAACACTGCAAGCAAATCACCATACAATACACAAATTCTAACTACATACATTCGAAAGTACACATGACATTTTAAGAAGTAATGTAAATATAGTCTTCGTCACATGACATTTTAAGAAGTAATGTAAATATAATCCTCGTCACATGACACTTTAAGAAGTAATGTAGATATATTCCTTGTCACATGGCATTTTAAGAAGTAATATAAATATATTCTTCGTCATATGACATTTTAAGAAGTAATGTGGATATATTCCTTGTCACATGGTATTTTAAGAAGTAATATAAATATTTTCCTCGTCACATGACATTTCAAGAAGTAATGTAAATATCTTCCTTGTCTGGTCATATTGATGGAATCTTTGTGGGAAAAACAGATTTATATTTCTAATGCCACTATAGGTAAACATTTCTATTCGCTAAAGAAAAAAGAAATTGAATAAAATGGTCGAACAAAATGGGCTGGTCGATAAATTGATACCTGAATACTTTGCTTCATCTTTTCGTGCAAACTCAATTCTGAGATTATTTCTCCAAATATTCCATCAATGTGACTAGGAGCATGATGAGTATAATTTGCACCAATATCAGTTCAAGCCTCTCTGTGCAATCTCCTGACCCAAAAATGTACAATCGACACTATAGAGTACACTGCAGCGTGTTTAATGGGTATATTCTGCATACGTCATAATATATTAGAAATACACTATAATGTGTTTAGTGGGCATATACAGCATACATGCACTTCTCTTTATACTCTTTCGTTACATCAATTCATTTGTAAGCCTCAGTTTACCGCGGCTTTCATAATGATACCGGTGTTAATTTCAGGTCTGAATTTGTTTCAAGACACTGACCCCAGAAACTATAAAATTCTACGGTGTTCTGCCTGTTTAAACTTTCATAAGACAAGAATGGCTTTGGATACGAAAATATTACATATCTGCCGAAACCTGTCAGGCAGAACTAACAGATAATTGAAAGCTTACGTCGTCCCTTCGTTGTCGTTGGTTACAAGACTTAAATCACCCAACACCATCTTTTACAGGAAACGTTCTGTCCACAGTATCGGTCCACCCCATTTTGTGGACATGACAAATATCCTACATCACACAATATCAAAATGTACAAAAGACGACAGGGCTGCTACAAGTTGTTGTGCGAGAGACTGGATTTTTTCTACCTAGTGTAGGTAGTATTTTTGTATTGTGATACATGTAATACAATCGCAGATGCCTGTAACGGTAACGGCCTGCATTTGTACACAGTAAATAAAGTATCAAAAAATAAAATATCACATTTGCCTTACAATCTTAAACACTACCATTGACAAAAGTACACTTCTCTATCAATATTTATGACACTGCGAGCAAGATAGATGCAAGTCACTTTGCAATTTGATGCATTTCAGTCAGAGGTAACTGCAACTGAACTCTTAATAAAGAATTTTACAGGACAGTTTATAGTGTCTCATAGTAAGATAAGATAAGATAAGATAGTACATAGATAGTACATAGATACTGATACACTGGGATACTGAAACAGCACTCGGCTTCCTATTATCCTATTATTCTGCGACGTTTGGATCATCTACTCGGAATTCTGATTTCTTCAGGCCTGCCGCTTTATTGTCTCGATTATTTGTTCCAGTGTGATTCCATGTCCATACCACTCCCTGGAACCTGACTCAGACGTAGCCAAGCAATACCTCTGCAACGCACACTGTACTTTGTCTTCGAGGCGATACATGTTGCTTATGCCATGCACGTGTTCGATATAGACGAGTTTCAAATCAGGATTAAAGATTTGTCCTTGCTTCAACTGTCTTTTGGGGTCCGTGGAGGAGCCAATTTTGAACCGACCGGGACTGTCTTCCATGACATAGATGTGGCCGGGCGTCTGCAACAGTAACAGGCAACAAATACTAGTAGTACAATTACAGTATTTCAGTCGTAATGCTTATCTCACCTGGGCATTGTGCATAGTTATCACTACCATGAATGCCCTTTGCGTGTGCCTTTATAGATGTAACAGGCAAATAGATATAATTACAGAGTAATATATTTGATTGCATTCTCCATCAGGCGTGACTTTCATAGGTAAACCGCATCGCTCCACCGATGTTTTTACCGAATTTTTCCGAAGTTGCTTAAACACACAAAGTATTTGATCTTTATATAAGTACTCTACATACGTGTAATGCAATGCTGTTCCTCAAATACTGTTGACTTTTCGCTGTATTTTCTGTATGTAACCTGTTTTTCACATCTGTAATGTTCATGTGTCGTCATTACTAACCGGTAGCAACATCTTAAGCTATCTTCTTGCGGTAACCTATAATGCTCATGTAACTTTGTAATTCTCCATTTATTATTGATCTTGTCTGTCTATGCTTTTACAATGTCCAAGTGTGGTGTAGTTGTGTTGCTGGTGATCCCAGCTTGTGTGTAATAAAGTCCGTCAGTCAGAAGGGCCCATGTGTGCGCATCTTTGTCACCTGATTCAGTGATCAGTAACTGATGATAACAGTTTTGGAATTCCTATGTATAACTTTGTCATGAAATTATAATTAATGTCATATTATACTTGATGTCATTTAATCTTATGATATAATGGTAATGACTTGCATTATGTAAAGCTTACCGGAAAATGATCGAATTTCAGATGTTTAGCTACATCAGCATCGATCCTGGGCACGACGAACACAGCCTTATGTGTTGCTCGTGATGCCAAGTAGACTCTGTATCGTGGGTTCGCAATGGTTTCATTTCGGTTTGTTGCAGTTTCAGTCGACAAGAGGAAAATGCACAGAGTAGCATCCAGTCCAGCAAATCTCTCAACTCTGTCAACGACAATGCCCTTGCTAGGAAATGTTGAGGATGACTGTGTGGTTACTCTTGCAAGATGACTCTGCAGTACCTGATGAACGGCATCGATGTCATTATCAGCATAACTACTGTCTAGTAGCACAGCAACGTCAGTGACTTGATATCTGTTCAGGCGAGGGCGGAGGTACTGAACAAGGTCATTGTCGCTGTGATTGTCTAAAAGGTTCCCCATGACAATACACTGAATCCCATCCCCTTCGTGTGCATTACCGCATGTAATATCCTCTCTGCCTGAATCTGGATCTTCCATCGCGTGCTGTAGGAAGGAAACGACCTTTCTTGTGTTCCGAAATATTTCATTCAGAATGGGTTCGTAAGGGCGGTGTCCCCAAACCTCTTCGCATAGTTCAAAGATGTAGGTTCGAATTTTCTCCTGGATTTCTCTCTCAAATGACTGATATGCATTGTCAGCAAACATAAAGAGCCTCATCTGATGTTTCTTCATGAGAATGAAGAGTTCTCTCAGGGACGCCTTGGAACATCTCAGGTGGTGGCTCTCATCGATGACCACACAGACCTTGTTGTCAAATGTCCCACACTTCACCTCATAGGACAGTTCCTCGTCATTTGTCACAAGTATTGCATCACACCCATTGTACCTGAGATACTGTAGGAGGGGGTCTGTGGGAGATATATAGACACTGCGCTCTTTCCCAAAGTCCCTATACACGGCCAGTGCACACAGCGTCTTGCCAGTACCTGGGGCCGACGAGACATAGCAAACCTTTCTACGTTTTATATTTAGAAAGGTTTTTGCCTGCTGTTCTGAGAATTTCACACTCATTTGACTCCCTGCAAAGGTCTTAATTGGGGATTCTTGTGATAGAAGAAGTAGCGCAACACATCGCTTGATGCCATCAAAGGTGTTTGTGTCATTGAATACCGAACTGATCAATTTCTGCATGTGTTGTATCCCTAGCCTCCGTAGGGCATTTTCTATGCTGACATTATCTTCTGCATGGGTACTGTGTAACTTACACTGAATAGCCAGGTTCGGGGCATTCCTATCTTGTTTTGACAGCTGATGTTTTATTGTTCTCCCAAGAATGAACATGTACTGAACCTGTCTCTGGATGATTTGTTCAGTACTGCTTGACACTATAACCCAAAG
>JAAUYG010187926.1_pt1 | contig 12214 bp, 10 predicted proteins | sample 7278091 | NCBI WGS metagenome assembly JAAUYG01 (sample SAMN14350201, study PRJNA611818) | marine sediment metagenome | isolation source: surface marine sediment (0.6m) | place: French Polynesia: Moorea | collected 2018-08
CACAAAAGGAGATCCCACTGTCAAGAACAACAAATCCAAAGCTGGTACGTGAAGCTGGATAGAGACGAGAAGTTGAGAACCTGAAACACACACATGATCAGAAGGAAAACTGAAGCCAAAATTGGATTTGTTTCCAACAGGATGCCAAACAAATGCGCTCATTGCCTAGATCCAACAACGTGGAGGAATAGTCCTCAGCCAAAAAGGATCCCTGACATGAGCCCTTACGTTCCTGTGCACACAAAAAAGACCCTTTTGTTCTCTGCAATTTTGCGTGTTCGGTCAATTACAGCGAGACAGTAACTCATGTTACTTCTGAAGTGAGGAGGATACAGTTACATCCATAACAGCGCGTGTTTTAATGCAACCACGGTTATTTTTCCTTCCCGCAGAACACATGCTGCAGGATGCCTGCCTGCAAGTGCAGGGAAGTGAAGTCACGATACGGGGAACAGACTGCGCGTAACCTTAAGTCAATTCATTACCACATTGACATAACATGTCACTGCTTAATTAATCAACCTGTAATTTAGTACAGGGCGGAGACAATAACGTCTCATAACCTCATGGTACTGTTCATTATGATTACTCAGGCTGAGATATTTATTGGTTTGTATGAGATCCTTGCTTCTCTGAGTTGCGACAATTGTTGGGCCCAGAGGGAGCTCTGGCTATCTTTGCTCAACCTCTTCAGATTTTTTCCAGAATCATGGGGTTTTCAACAAAATGCTCAAAACTGCATTGTTGTTTTGAGAGTAAAAGTAAGTGAGGAAACAACATTTTTATTTTGAGCGTGAAAGGTAAAAAATGGGAGTTTGATCTCCCAAGGTAACACTTCTTTTTTCTGGGATTAAGTCCCCCCCCTGGCCACAATCCTGGAGCCACACCTGCTTGTTGCACAGGTTGGCAGAATTTCGTATTCTGGGGAGGCAAGTTGAGACCTAAACTTCACCGCATGTCAATTAAAGTCGGATGAGTCCCATGTCTTGATTAGGGCTCTCCGTCACTTTATTGTCATTTAAGATCAACTGATTCATCCTGGTTTTATTGATCTTCTGAGTAATCTGCCCGTTTTATTGTTTCTTTTCTTTACAATGTACCAGTAGTTGCAGTCGTCCCTGCACCAGGGATGCAAAACAATATCCCTCGCCAAACAGGCTGTTGTAAGTACCAATACTCCAAATGCATCTTTCAGGTAGAAATTGATCAATTCATTTCAAAAGGAAACTTTCTTTCAGATCCGTCTTATCCCCCGACAGCACAAAAGGAGCGAACACAAAGCAAGTCATCAAGGCCCCATAAGTAACACAGAGAAGAGGTATTTTTGGTTCTCTTATGAGCAGGTATTCATGATGGATTCATGATGTTTTCAGGTTGTATTCAAGAACCAGCCGAGTGCAAAAAAGAAATCCAAAACTGCATTGTTCTGACCAAAGCACACGGGCCCGGATCCAGGATTTCGGTGAAGGGAAGGCAGACTCCAAAAGTACACATGTATGTGTATATATGTTTGTAGACTTATTTTTAAGGAACTCAAATTTGATCTAATTTTTCCCTTTTCAGGCATTTCTGGTTCATAATTTTTGAGAGAGGAGGCAAAGGCCAAGGGCCCCCTTTGCTCTGCCTCTAACATGCACTGGGTATCAGCCGCTGAGTTTGAGCCAAGATATTTCCATGTACTCAACAGAAGGGGAATTCTACACCGGATGGTGCACTTTATACAACCGTCTTGCAGTGCAACAACGGCATGCACGCAAGGCGACAAAGTGGATCTGCTTGCCCTGCGTCGTACCGGAGTCACATGCGGGAGTAATTCAATCCAACGGGAAACGAAATCAAACTGGCTAGCCGTCTCTACAATGTCGTTTAACGGTAGTGGAAGTAAAGAGGGACGCAGGGCCAGTGACCTCTAAGATTTATTTTTCAATCATGCAGTTTCAGCCAAAATGTATCTGAATGGGTTTAGACCTTTCTGTATTCTTTGTACAAGTACCTCCCTCTGGCAATGCCCGAAAATAGGGGAAAACAAAAAATAGATATTCAGTTAGCATGTTGAGGAGTTTTGGCAAAAAATTGGTCACTCTACAGGTGACTACAAAATTGTCAAAACTGGTGGACAATGCAAGTCTTTGAAGGAAAAAACTGAATTTCCATTTTGTGAATTCCCTATTTTCGGGTATTGCCCCTCCCTCTTTTTCCCAATATGGATAATCCCAATTCCTAGATAATTCCAAGTCACACTGTTACCTCCCATGTATTGTTTTCTGCCACTTAATTCAAAATTTGCTTTAAATACTTGAAAGAGTTTTGATTGGAATTACTTTTTCGAATTACGGGGTAAGATTACATTTTGGCATCTGGACAAGGGAAAACAATGTCTGGATGCTGTGAGTCTGGAAACTGGAATCTCCACGAACCTGGATTAGGACCTCAGGAAATGATCTTGACGAAGTTACGGGACCCAGGCTTTTCACAACATCTTCCAAAAGCAGCAGATAATTGACAATTGAGACAGTGGCCACCGAATTCACTATTTCTACCTTCAGCTTTATTGGTTGCGTGAGGGGAATGAAGGAATAGATCTACTCTCCACAGGGTTGGTGGCTAAGCCACTGAAAGCAGTTTGTGGATTACTGCTTCGCCAATTGCCTGTCTTTACCTGAAATGTTTTGAGTCCAGAGTCGAGAACGTGTGGGCCTACCTTTCGAAAACTCGCAAAAGGATAAGTGCAGCTCAGCAAGAACGCAGACGACCAAGTCAGAAAACAGTCATCCGTGCGCAATTAGAAATGATTTTTCGAAACCCTGCAAAAATTAACAAAATTCCACAATCTTTTCTACCTCCACAGTGCAATTGACCTGGATGATTCGAAAAAAAAAACCTCCAAGGACTCAGATGAAGAATGAAACAGATTCGACTTCGGCGAGGATCACTGCCCATCTGGCACACACTCCACACTCTTGCAGATTTAAGACCAATTTACACCAGAGACCAATTGCAATTTGCCCCTGCAATTCGGTCCGAATTGAGTGGACGAATTGCTATGCGTATCAATGGCAAAATTCGTTTGATTTTTTCGGGGCGAATTCCAAGTCGTCTCCCGTGTGAATAGACCTTCATTCCGACTTTCCGTAAACATTTCGAGTCCTTCATCCAGGGACGAACATAGAAAGGGGTCAGTGTCCACACAGTAGATCATTTTTAGCCACCCAAATGAGCTCACAGCTAGGTGAAGGTGGAATGCGGTAATTGGGAGGAATTTATGGCGGACACGGAGCCAGCCATCCTGGGCCACAGCTTCTCAGAATCTGTGTCAACACATCAGCACTCCAGGATGACAGCTTCATATCCCGGAGTTAATCTCTGTAAATTAGAGTTAAGCCCAGAGAGTCCACCCAGACAGCTTGATTTTGAGAAAGTGTCAGATACTTCCGACATCTTTCCAGATGAAGGAATTAATTGGATGAGGTTCTTGGTCACCAGAAAGGTTAAACAAGACTTTCAAAACGTATTTGTGTCAGTCCAGTGGTGGATGGCTTGGGAGGGGGAGTTACTCAAAGGCCAAACCCACTGTTGGTAGTTCTCGTTGAATCCAAATATGGATGAATTCCATGTTAACTTTTGTTTGTTCTTTCTTTTTCTTGTTTTTTGTTTGCTTGTTTTTTTTTTTTGCTTTTTTTTTTTTTTGTCAAAAAATTATGCAGTTTTTTGCAACGAAAAGCAGGAGATCCTGGACAATTTGACTGTTTCGTCGCAAAATCCTGGATCTGCACCCTTGGTTGTGCAAATTTTTTCCAGTTTTTTGTTTCACCTGGTTGTTCATTTTCTCCCGTGTCTCTGCTCTTGTTTCTCCAGCAAATGCAAATTAGCTGGTTGTAAAAAACCGCCAGCTAATTACGTTTACTAATGAGAAAAAATCGAGGCAGCAGAAATACATGGCTTCCGCAAAAACCACTCAGCCCGTCTTTTCACTGCAATTACGCGTCAGGCTGCTTTCAGCTTCATGAGTTGCCTTGCTTTGGGTTTGAGATGTTTGATTTTAATTGGACAGTTCATATCATTTTCCTGTGCAAATGGAACTTGCAATCAGTGGTTTATTTCTGGGTTTTTTCTTTTTTCCTTTTTTTCTTTCTTTTTTCATTCGAGAATGAACTTACATGCGTTGACGAATAATCCTCACTTTGAACTCACGGTAAGTTGCCATCACACACAAAGGGAATTAGCTGCTTCAGACTTTGGTCCAGCAAACAATGGGGTAACATTTGGAACCCTGGCTGCAATCGTCAAGAAACCAAGGGAAAACAAAACAGGGTGGAAGGCCTGCTGCTCTGACAAAGTCTGTTAAAGCCTGCCCATGCAGCCAAACTTCTTTTCGTTGGATCATTCTTCGCTGCATTGGCCTGAAAAAAACTGTCCCCTCCTTTGAAGACTTTTTGACTTCCCATGAGAATTACTCCGTTCCCCACAGGCCGGTGATAGGCCCAGGCTGGCCCCAGCTTCGATCTACCGAAGGCTGAAGGCTCAGGCACTCCCTTAATTTGGTGAACATTCCAGGACCACCAACCCCATGCACTGACATGAAAAAGAAAACACTTTTGGAACAAGGTAAGTTTTGGTTAATCTAAAGAGCTCTTTCTCTGGAAAAGAAGCCCGGTAATTTTTGAAACATCCATTCTCAGTTTTCTCATTTAAAGTCAGCAAAAGGACTGACCAGCCCGCTAGCATCCATTTGTTGTGTGGAGTTGGGTTTTTATGTATCTTCGGGGGAGGGCAAATCAAGACCCAGGCATCGGGCACCCTTCAAATTGCGTAGGCAGGTGTTCGGTTGACGCCGGAGTTCGGCTCAGGCCAACAGATGACACTGGACAGCTTTCTGCAAGTGACACTGTTGTCAACGGACGAACAGATTTCATCAAATGTACTGTTGTGATGTCTATGTGAGAAGAAAATCCCGACTGCCTGCAGGGGAATGATTAGGAAGTGACCACTAAGAAAGGGTAGGACACCCAACGCATCGCACATGTATTGAACATCAAGGACACGTGCGCGTTGAAACATTTGCTGGTTCATGAATTTTGTTTGGCTTGAAAAACATCAGGAGGGTGTCAATCCAGGACAAACGGAATTTGGGTCAAATCCCTGAACTCGAGCTGTTGAAGACTCTTGTGTGGGGCCACTGGCATGGAAGGCTATCATTTCTTCGCTGCCTTTGAAATAGGCGTATGATTTCAGGCTTAAGAAGACCTTTGTTTAACCCCCACCCCTTCGCTGCTGGACATCAACCAAGTAAGGACCAAAGTCAACTCTCCACCACAGATGTGCCACCCCCCTGGACATGCCACCCCCCTACCCCACAGATGTGCCACCCCCACTGAACACTGAACATGCCACCCCTGACCTTGAATGGTATGTTTCGACTCCTTCCCTCCGCACAATTTAAACAAAACAAACATGTTTTCAGCAATGCAAAAGAAATTTGTGTAATTCAAAAAAGAGCAAAATGGAATCCGATAAAAAAAACTTTTGAATTAAGCGTTTACCACAGCACCGTGATTGTGCACAGTAACTTGCGTCTAAATCTTCTTATGTTTTGTTTTTGAGCGCAGCACAGCAAGCCTTGATGAAACAAATGAGGCACAGTTTCCGCCTGTCAGAACTGACATGTAACTTCCTCCATTCCACCTCCTCTGTTTCATTTACATTGCCTGCTGAGCAATTTCATTTTGTTTGAAAAAAAAAAGATGCAAACATGTTTCGTTGGCAAGCATTGGGACTTTCTGCAAGTTGTGCAAAATTGTCCCTGGCGGAAGCAGTCCCTGACCCCAAATTTTCTCAAGATCGTGGAGGTTAGTTTGGTGCCAGCTGGAGTCAAGGCCCCGAGGTCAGATTTGATTTTTGAAAAAAAAGCCCAAAAAACGGGAGAGTTACTCCTTGGAGAACACTACATCTATCCTTGGTAGTTGTTACATCTTTCTCAAAGAGCTCTTCATCAGCAATGGCAAAAGTGGAAAAACATAGAGACGTGGGTCGAGCTGCATCCAATGGTTGGTTTGTTCCTGGCAAACTAAATATGACCTGTGTTGATCCTTGGGTGGGTTCTCCTGTTCACGCTACCCCATTAGGATGCATTTTGCATTGGTTCGTCTTCTTTTGGCAATTACGGTGGGTGGAGGCTTTGGTGGCTGCAGTCGCTTGAGATGGCTCCTTAACCAAATGGTAAGCTCAGCAGAAGCTGGCTACAATGATTAAATCACTGCAATCTAGCATTTCACTTGCGGATTAGGCCGTTAGGCTGTTTTTGCCCGAGGGGCCTTGAGCACATCTAATTAAGTCTAATTGTACACGGCCTGGTTAATTGCAAAGCTCGTGCGGAGAAGAAGGCTTTATGCCAAGAACAAGGACGTGCAGGTTTATTAATTGCCCAACGGCTTGTGTTCATTTCTTCACTTCATGGATGCAAGGCTATTCAGGATCCTGGGATGTTGTTTGGTTCAAACAGTAGGCCCATGGCATGCAGCTGCTGTTGAAGAGTGTTTATATGGAGTGACTCAAAAGCAGTCAGGCAGTTTCAGCAAAAAAGAACCTGAAGAGAAAGATGGGTTTGTGTGTGTGTCCTTAAGTGAAGGTTGGTCCCCTTCAAAATTTGCTTCTTTTCTGTCAAGATTGAAAGAAAAAAAAACTTTGAACATTATGCAATGGCCTGATAACAATGGCATCAGGTTCGTCTTTGTTTCCATTTAAAAATCTTTGGAAGCCTCAATGCAGTTGTATGCCCAATGTGTTTTGACGTCAGTGTGAAAAGTTTTAAATTTGAAACAAAGGAAAGCTTGCGTCACTGATCTATTTCCACTCATAAAACTTACGCGACTGAAGAGCTGCGCTTTAACCACAAGAGTTTCGTCATTCTAGGAATTCTGGGAACCCTGACACTTTGCAAATTTCAAGACCACCTGTTTGCCTTCTTTTGAAGCTGTCCATTTTCTCTGCACTTACAAGATCAAAGAACAGCTGCAAGACTGAAAGGACCACGAAGGCACTAATGAGTTACTTTATCTTCAACTTTCCAGAGTGGCCAAAGGACTTAGTCCAACAAGCTAGATCACAGGATAAATCTGAGATGTTTAATGACCATCATGGGTAAATATTTAAACTGGGCAAATTAAGTGTCGCCCTTATTGCAATTCCAGACATTAACAGAGGGACATCAATTGAGCAGCAACTGAGACCTCGCGCCGACGCCCAGTCACGAAGACACAGGTCCAGAGAACAGTTTTTGTGTGTGAAATTTTACCAATAAGACAAGACCGAAGATTTCCACATTGTTTTTCGTTTCATATTGAAAGTGTCACAAATCATTGTTGTTGTGAATTATGAATGCTATTTTTAGACTGCAGCTTTTATGAGCACATGTATGGTGCTTTTATTCGGATAGAACAAACAAAGTGATGAAGTCATTAGAGAGAGATTTGATCTGTTGTTATTGATGTTATTTCTTTTGATCTTTGCCATGAGTCATAAGTCTTCATTAATCTTAAGGTAATATTGCAAAATATTGACCTGCAATGACGTCTGCAGTTGACTTTTATGGAATCTGCAGGATTATTAGTTTGAGCCTGCATGCGCGGTGAACAATTCTACGCCACTCATGTGCTTAAACACCCAAGCTTAAACAGGTGAAAACGAACAGGGAAATCTTGGTTCGAACTCTCACTTCTTCAACCGTTTTACTTTTTTTCACAAATGTACAAGCGTTCAAAAATACAAAAATACAACTGAAACAAAACACCGCCTCGTACAGGTGGGTCCTGGTTTATCCAAATTGGATAAATCGAAATCATGGCAAACTCAAGTCTTCTGGAAACAAACTCGCATCTTATGTATTTCATTGCATTCAACAGCCCATTTGGCACAACTAACACAATATATGTTCACATTTCGGGAACCCCAAAACTCCCACACAATTCCGAATCACACAGGACGAAAGCAGAAGATTTTGGCTTCTCGTTTTGGAAGGAAAAAATTGGGAGAAAGCAAATGAAATGCACAAGTACAACTCAAACACAACAAGAAGTACATTGAGTTGAATCAGCACCGTGTTGGCAGATGATCTGCAGCAAATCTAGCCTAATTGGGATGTCTTGACTCATTAACAATGTAACATGCCCTTCAATTGTCTTTCAAACTAATTGCTATTGAGGCAACCAGACAGTGGGGAGCAGGAAGTCACAGAAACGCACTGCCGCAGGACTGGCTTTGAGTAGCCTGCACAAGACAAAAGTTAGTGAAAAGTTTCAGCTTTTCCCGGAATAACCAGGAAGGCCGTTGCTTGATAGATACATCTCAACAGAAACTGTTGTTTTGTTAGGACACACCATCCACTGTATATATCATTTCATAGTTGGAACACCCCCTGACCAGCTGCCAACAAGTAAAACGTGGACTTCTGTTGTCGAGATTTTCAATTTTTTTCAAACAGAAAAAGAAATATTTAATTAATTTGGCCAAGAAAGTGCCAGTTTTGGAATTTAGGATGAGATTCAGTTTGCTGCAGTGAGAAACGATATCTAAAAATAAACTTTCCCGCACTAATTTTTCTGATGAGGCTGGTTGTACTTGGATTGTCCAGTCGCATTAGTGGAAGATTGTTCTTCAAAAACCTCGTGCTTGCGTTGTTTTAATCTGCTGTTGCAGACGATCTCTAGCTCTCTTCTTTGCCGATGTTCTCCTCGCCTTCGTCCACTTCCTCCCGTGGGAGTTGTTTGATGCCTTTTGCATTCATCCAAGTCCGAGTATAACGCGTGTGGCCGTCGGGAAAAATATTCTTCCCTGAAAATAGGTCATTCCAGTTAGATATATTTTGTATATATACAAATATATATATATATATTTGTTTAGAAAAAGTTGAGAAGAAAGAAATCAAAAGTGTGGTCGAAGTTTTCTGGCGAGAAAATGTTGGTTATCGATAGCTAGTTCCAATTGGAAAAAGAGACAGGTCTTAATTTTTAGGCTGCGCGGTTGAAAGAGTCGCGGCCAGAGTCACATTGCCGGTGTGGTCATCCTTATGAACAGACACCTCTTCCCCCCAAAACGTATGCTGAAGGAAGGATGCTTGTTTTAGGTCCCGTCTTTTTGAGACTTACTCGATTCTGCCTTTTATCTGACTTATTCTTTGCACTTTGTGGTTGATGACAGCGGCGGCCTCGACCACAAAATTCCTGATTCTTGAACTAAAATCCGGCGCCTCACAGTTCAAATCATATACAGCTATGAGGCACGTCAGACTCCCCAGCAAATAACTCCGTATCTAAACATTCACAAAACAGCCAATTAAACTGCAATGCAAATTAGAACATTTGTAAGTGAACAGAGCCTAAAAAACTGTCTTAGCCTGACACCCGTGACAACCTTTGCGGTAAACTATCATTCTATTGTTTTCTCGTTTTGCAGTGATTCTTGAAAGTGCAACGCCCAGACAAAAAGTTCAGACTTGACCTTCATTAGATCCAAGTATGTTTGATCAAGTGAAAATACACATTTCTTAACAAAGTTTATAACACTCCGCAAAATTGAAAACCCGCCAACAAAAAATTGAAGCTGGATGCAAAGATTTATAAATACCTCCACTGATTTCTCGTACAAAATGAATAAGCAGGCACAATCATCTCCGCGGTACTGAGAAAGAATCTTTTCGAAACACTCTGCTTCTGAAAAGTCTCTGCGTTCCGCCATACATTCCACATGCGCCAACGCCAGCCACGTTTTGAGATCTGAAGGGAAAAAAAAGATCGTTCGCATTGTCAGGTTATTTCACAACTGCATGACTGGTGCACCAATTGTGATGCATGAAATAGCTACCGGAACAGGAAATATCAGAATTTTGCCATTTCTTTACTTTTGACCAGACTTTTGGCCTGTACATCGGGTTTTCCGGCCGCAGATTATTCGTCTGTACTCACCTTCGGAGTGATACTGAAACATCCCGTCTGCCACTCGGTCTTCTGCCTGGAACTTTTCCACAGAGGGAACAGAACTGATCACTTCGTCCACGTCCTTTTCTTTCACTCGACTACAAAGTAAAAGTGAAGCCAATTTTTATTTCATAAAGTTGAAACCAGAGATAGAATGTTTTATTGCCAGCAGGACAACACAATGCTGCAAGCTGTTAGTCAGTGATTTCTTTCCCACAGTTAGAATCCCACCCAATCAAATGCACGATTGTCAAAGAACGAAGTGTTCCACACCAGTTTGCTGCAAGATTGTGTGAGAATGCTGAGACCTGCGGGCCTCCACATTCTGTGTGGGTACTCGTGGTTACAGTGAAGAGTTTTAGCGGACTTAGCAACGCTATTTCCCTCACGAAGGCAATTTACCGGTTTGACTGGGTCATGGATCAACTCCAAAGAAAAAATGAGCGTCATCCATGCTATTTTACTGTTTTTAGGGAAGATAACAGGAGGCTTGTTAAAATGGTTCATTTTCCATGCTTTGAACTTACACACGCGCAACCGATGTGGAATACGGCATGGATGGTTTTGGTACAAAACGCAATTCCCTGTACTCCAAATTCAGAATCTTCCTCAGGAGTATCGCCAGTGCAGCGAAGAGGGTGATCGAGGCCTCGCCGGTCACGTCAGTATTGTTCAGCAACTCCAATTCCACTAGGAAGTTTCCCAGTTCTTCCGGAAGGTCATTGCCCTTTTCCTCTGAAATGTTAACTGAATAGTCAATTGCCCTGTTTGGAATCTCCAATTGGCACGCAAAAAGTTGAACTGGGGCAAGAAAAATTAAAAGCTGGTGAAAAGGGTCCTTCAGAAAGTCAGTTGAATTTTGTGGGTAAAACTTGAAAAAGATCAAGTCACTCACCTAGCCTCTTGAACATTTCCTCATGTTCTGTTTCAATTTTGAATGACGGAATATCACCACTTGGAGGCGTCTGGGCCGTGTCTTCTTTTCCATCGACTGAAAAACAGGGAAATCAGAGCTTTGTGAGACAGGTGGCCTTTTGCATCTTTTGAAATTAGTCGAGGCCCTTTTCACGGGATCCCAGCAGACCAGTGATATCAGACCTAGACCTTGAGTCCTGATTTTTCGCTGTGCAAAAAATGATCCAGGCACACTGTGGGGTCCCTAACATTTTCAACTGTTTAAGCACTACATTTGAATCCTTAACAAAATATATAACGCAATGAAAGAAAACTTGGCACTGACCTGACGATGCATCCTTCGTCGTCTCAGCTGGATCCTGATCCTGGTGCAATGCCTTCAGCTTATTTCTTCTGGGAATACAGAAGAGACTCTATTCGCACTTTTCTCCGATTTCAACGATCAGTCCATCCAGTTCAGTCATCCGAACCCACTTTATTTCATCTGGAAAAGTGAATATAGGTAAAGAAGGGAAAATGCGAAACGAAAGGAGGAAAATAGTCCAGTTTGTTACGTTGTGTTTTAAACCAGTGCTTTCTTTTTCTGACCTTCTTCACCAGAGTCTTCCTTTTCTTCGTCACTGTTGTCTTCCCTTTCTTCGTCACTAAGATCTTCCTCTTCTTCGTCAGTGAAGACAGAGTCATCCAGGTTTTCATCAGTCGAGCTTTCAAATCTGCTGGATCCTTCGCTCAAATCCGAATCTGAATCGGAAGAACTGTCCACAGAGCTGCTCACGTGGTTTTTCTTTTCCATCTCTGTCTTTGCTGAACCTGTTGTCTGTCCAAAATGAGAGACCAAAATACCAGGAGAAAAAAAGGTAATTGAAATGCTTGTTGACCAGAATGCGAGTGTATCTTCTTGAGATGGGAACCTGTTTTTCCCGCGGAAACCTTTAAATTTTGACCGGTTATTTAAGGCACATGCTTGAAGAGCTCCTTAAAAACCTGAGATTCGCATAAACAAACATTAAGTCACCTTTCTGGGTCTCCGCATAACCGCACAAACTTCCATTGATGAAAAAAAATCATATTTGTGCAAAACGATGTGTTCGAGTGGGAATGGTTTAGAAGTTTGTCTTGACAATGATCTTCCCAAGGGCAGAAGAAATGGCGGCAAACCATGTGTAATGTCAGAAAACGCAGCACCAGAATCCGAATTTCTTTTTGAGAAATGTCGTTCTCTTTTCTTCGGTCAGAATACACAACCCGCCAGAACATCTAACACTCTGTCATTCAGCCCCCTGTGAGATCATGTCAGCCCTCACTGTTAAAGTTCACTCGGTGACCATGCA
>JAAUYG010120636.1_pt1 | contig 12213 bp, 12 predicted proteins | sample 7278091 | NCBI WGS metagenome assembly JAAUYG01 (sample SAMN14350201, study PRJNA611818) | marine sediment metagenome | isolation source: surface marine sediment (0.6m) | place: French Polynesia: Moorea | collected 2018-08
AGAAGGACGATCACATCAGCTCGCTGAACTCTTCTGTGGTAGGCAGTTTTTCATCCCTTGTCAGCCACCCTGGTTTTAGTTTCCATGATTCCAGACCTAATCTGATTGTGAGCTCGTTAAATTGTGGACCTGATTATTTGAGCTGATTGTGCAGCCCCAAATTACGGAACTAATCCCTGCTGATTATGACTTCCATTTCGGAAACAAAATCGGGGCTTTCCTTCAAAAGTCGCCCACCAATTATCGCCAAATAATTAACAAGATTTCGACCACAAAAGGCCCAAGTCATTCGTTGCTGTTCTGCCAAGGAGACCGGAACAGACGAACACAAAATGTACTACTGTTCGGCTTGAGGCCGAATCCACACTGGACGGGAGCACGCAAATTTGCGAGCAAGTCCTTTGCAAGTCCTTTGCTTTTGCTTGCATCCAGTGTGAACACTCGCATTCGCAACTGCGGGTTCCATTTGCTTGCGTTTGGTTTGCGTCTGCTCATCCAGTGTGGATTGGGCCTAAACCATGCGACAGCTAATGAATTGGTTCATGTTCAATTGTGATAAGTTGATCATCTCTTGTGATTAGTTGATCAAATCTTGACAGAGAAGTGACACATCAGGAGAAGAGAACACGGAGGAGATTATACAGGAGCTGGAGCGGCTGAAAGCAGCGAACGCTGAGCTCGAGCGTCAACGTGACGAAATACTCGCCCAGCAGGTTCGTTGTTTCAATTTTCGGTCAGCGGCGCGTTTGTTCGCGTTTCAGAACCAACAACGAGGGAACTGATCAGGAATGGCCTTGTTTTGGTCTCGCGGATCGCGACATTTTGGAGTCATGTCTCCGTGGTTGTCATTGTGGTGGTTGTGGGACTGAATTCCCCCCCCCCCTGCACTTTCTCCTGAGAACCCTTCCCCCTCACCCACTGCATTGCACTGCCAACGCGTGCTAAGTTAGAGAACCATTTTTGTTCCGAATTTTGGACAAACACTGCTTGGTTTCATGCCGTCATGTTTCGAACACGTAAGCACAGCGTAATTTTGAAAGGAAATTGACGGGCAAAAGTGTCGGATTTCAGGAAAGTTTGGAGCTAACGGAAGAAGCGGGTGGTAAAAGGGTTCAAGAGCTGGCATCCCGCCTTGAAGCGGAAAGACACCAGCAGGTTATGCAGCTGGAAGAACAGCTCAACGACACCAGATTTGAATTGCTGTCAATGTCTCAAAAACTGCAGGTAAGTGGTCACGATTACACAACCCGCTGCATTGCACTGTTTCAACTTTTTTGTTCAGCCTTTCTTTGAAAGCAAAACAAACTGAAAATTTACATCAGATAGCGAACATGTTTTTGTTGTCCAGGCCAAGGATGAGAAAGAGAAATCGCTTTCGTTGATGGCCGAACAGTTCAACAACAGTCTGAGGGAGAAAGAATCAGAGAATGCTCTGTTGCTGGGAAAATTAGAAGAGTTGGAAAAGCAAATTAAAGGTACAATCAGTCTGTGTTTTTGAAAGGCGAAAAGAAGCCTACGCTCATCGAAAAAAGAAGCGATTGCACAACTATTTTGACGATAAATTTTGCAGCTGAAACGCAACAATTGTTGGAAAATGTCTTGGGTGTCATGGTTGTCCAGGTGAGCAAGACGCAGAGGCGGCGGCGGCAGAAGTGACTTCGCTGAGGAGAGAGCTGCAGCAGCAGAACGTAGCACTGCAAGGCAAGACGCTTGAACTGCACGATGCGGAGCAGCAACTGAAGAGCCTCCAGCAGCGCTTGCAGGGTCAGGAGGCCATAGTGAGGGAGACCGAAGCGGAGAAACGAGCGCTGGAGAGCAGTCTAGAAGAGTTAGACGCGCAACACGCGCAGGTCATGCAAGAACTGATTCGCAAGAGAGACGAGCTTGTCAAAGCAAACGAAGATCTTCAAGAACAAGTGATGAAACACCAGAATGCTGAAGAAATCAGGAAAGTCGCATCGGAGCAAGAAGCAGCAGAGAAAATGGAAGCTTTGGTGCAAGAGAAACACAACCTGGAAGGGCTGCACAAGGAAATGGAAGAGGAGCTAAGAACGACGAAAGAAGAACTGATCTTGCTGAGAAATGACGAGACACAGGAGGAGGTCAGGAGAGCAGAAGAAACGGCGCGACTGTTGCAGATAGAATGGGAACAAAAAGCGCAGGAACTGCAGGAGATGAAACAGAAACTGCAACAAGGTGCGCTGAGTCTGAACGAGCTGCACATGGACAAAAAGGAGTTGGAAGCCAGGACAAAGAAGTTGCAAAATGAACTGCAGGAGGCAGTGGAGAAAGTGGGACATTTGTCCAAGGAAAAGCGAAATCTGGAGGAATTGCACAAGAAAATACAAGAGGAATTGAACTCGACCAAAGAAGAGCTCACAACACTAAGAACGGATGGTCATGAGCGATTGCAAGAAGAATTGCTGCAACTGAAAGAAAATTTGGACCAGAGTCAGTTGGCCAGTGTTGCGCACGAGGAGAAAATTACTCATTTTGAGGAAGAGATTCGGCGCCTGCAAGATCAACTCGAGATGTCAGTCGAAGAAACGTCGCAGTTGAGCGCAGCTCTGCAAAACTCAATACTCGCAGAAAACCACTTGAAAGAAGAATTGGAAAAGCAAAACAAGAAATTTTCTTTAGAAATAGACTCTTTGAAAGAGCAGAGGAATTTGTTAGAAAAGGAGTTGCATTTGGCGGAAGCAAAGCAAAGAGACCAAGTAAAGCAGTACGAAGCCTGCATAGAGGAGTTACGAACTGCACGTCAGTTAGATGCGAACTCGTTGCAAACAGAGCATGAAAATCTTATCAAATGCTCCCACGAGAAAGACACGAAGATGTCCGAATTGCAGAATGAATGCGACCAACTGCGGGCACATGTGAATGAAACTAAAGATTTGCTGCAAGACAGTCTGAATGGACAAAGTAGCTTGAAAGAAATGATTAATCAAAAACAGAGAGAGACTGACGCACTCAGGTCTGACAACTCAGCACTGAAAACAACACTTGAAGAAACTATTGCCAACTCACATGCACTCCAAAAAGATGCTGACCATTTGGCAGAAATGCACAAGGCCAGCAACGAAAAATGCAAGGAACTGCAGCAACAAATTGAAGCCTTAGAATCTCAAGCGGAAAGCAAAGATGCTGAAGCCGAAAAATATGATGATACTCTGATCATAAATTTGGAATCACAGATTGCTGATCTGCAGAACACGACAGAAGAACAAAAGGAAAAATTGGAAGCATATCAAAAGCAAATAGAGGCACTTGAACTCCAGGGTACAGGTCACCCCGATCCGGCTGTAATGAAGCAATACGAAGACACCATCCAGGAACATCAGTCCAGCATCAGTTTCCTTCAGTTTGACTTGTCAGCCAAAAACACGGAACTGCAGCAAGCCACAGAAAAAGTGAAGAGACTGACGGATGAAGTGAACGAATACAAGGCGAAGCTGCAGGAAGCGAAAGAAGCTTCTGACGCTGCGAGCAACAACAACAGTGATGAGGGCAGTGCGGGAAGCAGCCAGGCAACGGAACTTCAGCTGGAAGAGTTGCGCTGGACCATTTCGCAGAAGGATGACATCGTGAATGAGCTGCGGAGCAACAACGAGGCGCTGCTGCGGCTGCTGGAGGAGCGGTCTGTGCAGCTGCACGGGGACAACACGCTGGTGGAGATGCACCGCCTGGAGAACGAGCTGCGCAGTCTGCGCATGGAGAAGGACCAGATCATGAACGTGCTCAACGAGAAGTCGCGCGAATGCAGTTCCCTCAAAGGCGAGGTGCACCGCCTCATGAACGTCATTTCTCAAGAAAAAGCCGCCCTGACCAAACTACAGCAGGACAACCAAGACCTGGTGTCTAGTAAACAGCAGCAGGGAAACCACCGGAGTGGGAGTCACGGCAGGCACAGCCGGCCAGGTGAGCAGGACGATGACGTGAATCGCGAGATGACGAAGGAAGCTGTCAAGAAGCTCTCACAGATAATCCGCGACAAGGACCTGGAGATCGAGTCTCTGACGCAGAAAAACGAGACACTGCTGCAGGTGCTGCAGGAAACCAGTGGCGCCTCCAGCGACGCCGGCTCACAGCAACTCGGCTCACTGCTGCAGGACAAGGAAAACCTCATGAAGCAGGTAATCTTGTGCGTGAATCAAGTGGGATCGCAAAGTTCACATCGAACAAATTTTAGCGACGGTCAACTTCATACGAAAATTTTAGTGCAAGGTGCAATTTGCCAAAAGAAAATGCCTCCAAATCAACGAGACGAAACTCAGCCCTGTTCTGAAAGCCAGTTGGAACGTAGTTGAGATGCACCTAATTTTCTTTGCATTTCCAGGTAGCGCTGTTCCAGAAGGATCGAGAACAAATCATTGCGGCGCTGAACCAGAAGCACCAGGAAGTGGCGCTGTATTACACAGAGCTGCAGAAGCTGACGGTTGTGCACAAAGACGTGACGGACAAACAGGACGAGTTGAACCGCCAGTTCACAATGTTACAGGTGAGCAATTTGCATGATGCTGGTGACTCACCGTTGTGGAAATAGGAGAAAAGCTGTTGTTGCTGCATTGATCAGATGTTCTGGACAAATCAGTTGTTCTGTGTTGCAGCACCAATACGAAGACAAACAGCAGCAGCTGATCAAATCCCAGAAAGAACTCGTCAGCTTCAAGCAGAAGTACACGGAAGCTGATAACAGGTGTAGGCCCCTCACTTGGTTGAATTTTTGTTTTGACTCGAATTTTGAAGATCTGGAGAAAACGGTACCAGAAATTTAGTTTCATTGACATAGTGTGTGTGTGTGCAGGTACAACGAGCTGCTGCAACGTCGAAGTGAATCGCCGCGAGAAATTACGAATGGGGTGAACAACACGAGCCCAGACAGCGGCGGGAGGGAGTCGCCGTTCCAGGTCATCAAGGACGAACACGAAGTTCAAGTGCAGAACGTTCAACAGGTGCAGCTCGGGAAACCAGCCCCCAGTTCAACCAACAGCAACAACCGGGTGGTGTTGTCTCCATCTGTGATAGAGGAGAAAGAGAAACAGCTGGAAGCAGTGAAGACGCAAGAGAACAAATTGCGCAGTGACGTGGCGCACAAAGACGCTCAGTTGGAGGAGCTGAAGAAACGCGTGGAGAACCGAGAAGGGCTCGTGCAGCAGAAAGACGCCGTTATTGCGGAAAAGGTCAGTGCTGATCTGCCGAATGCGCTGGTGACTTGGGAAATGTCTAATATCCAGTAGCTGTTTCCAACAGTTCCAAGTTCAGTGGAAACAATTGCCGTGCATTTTTCAGGACAGGACGGTCAGCGAGATGAACGCGCGAGTTCACCGCGCGGAGGAGAAGCTCAGTCAGAAGGACCTGGAGATCCACACAATCCGCAAGCAGCAGGAGAACCTGGCCTTCCAGCTGCAGGGTCTGCAGACGGAGCTGCAGGACGCCGTGGCCGAGCGAGACCAGCTGACGGGGCAGGTCGCGGGGCTGCGCTCCGAGGGCGCGATGCTCAAAGAAGCCAAAAGCAAATTCTCCATGGAGCTGTCCCAGAAAGAACTCGAGCTTAACGGCATGAGAGAAAAGGTGCGCGAATCATTTCTAGCAAGATGTGGGTGGCTTGTTTGGAGACACGATGTTTACACTGAACAAGAGTTGTGATCAATGAAGGCACCTAATTCGTTTGCACGGCTTTGTGTTGAGTAGTGTTTACGTTACGCAGGTGAAGAGTCTGCAGGCGTTCGTACAGGAGGAGAAAGGAAGCGTGGAGAAGGGCACGATGGACCAGATGCTGGCTGAGACAGAGGCGATGCAGAAACAGGCTCACATGTTCCAGCAGGAGCGCGATCAGGCCTACATGGCTCTGCAGCAAAAACAGAGCGAGGGACTCTCCATGCAAAACCAGGTACTGGACAACTGGCCACCAAAGATCACTTTGGACGATATTCCTGGTCCTTCTTGGAACATGAAAAATCTGTTGATCTACTGCAGATCGGGAAGTTGCAAGAGAAAGAGACGAAGTTGGCCCGGGAGGTGGAGCGCTTGAGGAGCCACCTGCTGCAGATCGAGGAGGGCTACACGCAGGAAGCGATCGCAGCCGAGGAGCGCGAGAAGGAGCTGCGCAACCGTCTCGCCGCCGCCGAGGAGAAGGCGCTGTCGTCCTCACACGCTGTGCACGCCGCGAGGTGAGTGACGCCATCAGGACAAAGTGCGCGTCCGTCATTCCCTGTTGACGCCACTGGCAAACTGAAACGAACGCGCGTCTAAATGTGAAGCTTGCGATGAAAACGTTTTGTTGTGGTTTTATGATTGCAGTGTTGAAGCCGGTGAGCAGATGGAGTCGCTACAGCAGCAGCTGCACAGTATCGCGAGTCAGCGCGACGCGGCGCTGCTGGAGCTGTCCACAGTGCAGGAACAGGCGAACCAGTACGCCACCTCACTCAACAACCTGCAGATGGTCCTCGAGCAGTTCCAGCATGGTGGGTTCATTGAAGAGTACGGACCACATTGGGCGGGCACCAGCCAAAGTGCAATTACTTGTGAAAGGTCCAAAAGAAATAGACACGCATCGAAAAACAGTGACTTCGCTTTTTGTTTCAGAGCGGGAAGTTCAACAAGCAGCAGAAATAGAAAAGTACCAACGTGACTTGGAGTCCAGTAAAATACAGTGTCTGCAGCTACAAAGTCAACTCAATGCTGTTCAGGTATGACACCCTGCACTGCTCTTCATGGCCGTTTGTGTCTCTCCATGTCAAGATGCCAACTTGAACACTCTTCTTTCTCACTGAAGTCAGAACAACGGAGGGAAAACCTGAAATTCGCCAATGGGCCTTCAGAGCGTTCCACAACAATCTTGATCAACTCCCCTGTTCGGCTTGTATTTGTGCTGCCTTTTTTGCATCGAATGAGAGCCCTCAGCCAAGTGTGTTTGTTGAAGACGGGACAGGTCGGTGCAGAATTGAATTGTGTTTTGCAGAGTGAACTGGACGAGACACAGAATGCATTGCAGGCTGCACAGCGACTCAGCGAGCAACTCGACAAGAAAACTGAGGCGATTGCCGCTCTGAAGGAGGAAGGTTAGATGGCCGAGAGATGCGAAAAGCATAATTTTCTGCCTTCTTCTTTCTTTCTGTGGTTTTGTTGTTGTCGGCCTTTGTTTCCGCTTTCCCCTCCACTTGTGTTCAATCAAGGTTACGCCTTGTTTTATCCTGCTCCTCTGATGCCTGTTCCTGGTTTGCTTTCCTGCTTCATTTGCTGTTTGATTCGCAACTTGGTCGGAATGCTTTTAGTTCAGTAAGCCTCAACAAGAAAATTTTGAAAGTCGTGGCCAACAACCAGTCTGACCGAAGTCCACAGATGAGACCGGAAGACAGACAAAAATTGCGGTTCAAACTTGTGTTGTCAAGACCCGTGAGATCGTGTGCGTGTTTTCACGAAAATGGGTGATCAATTTTGCACAATCCTTGACAAGTTGAACACCTGCAGAGCAAAAATACCGGCAGCAGTTGTAATGAGCACAGAATGGATGGATAGTTTTGTAATCTCAGCTGGTAATTCAGAGTGATGTGTACAGGCCTCCGAGCTGCCAGCAGAGGTTTCACAAATATCACTAACAATTCACCATGTTGCTATTGTAACCAACCACCCAACTCAAAACCACACATGCTGCAAAACGACCGAAAAAAGAGTAAACATAACCACCAAGAGAGGAACAACAGGCAGAAGACTTGGAAGACTTTGTCTTTGTCGCAGCTGAACACAGCTGAACATTCGTTTGACAAAAAATGTCAACATGTGGATAACTGATTCGATTGACTTTTCGTAGCACAGGTAGTCGCTTTTGCATTCTCTTTCACAATGTACAGATTGATCCAGTTCATGCCTAGAGCACCAGTAGTTTGGTTGTGTTGCATTCTTTTGCATGCCTCTTTGACTCTCATTTACCTGATTTGGTGCCCATTGCACGATGGGAAGGAAATGCTGCATGGTGAATTTCGTTGTTTCCATAAAACTTAAGACCAATTTACGTTCTGCACGCACACGAGATTTTGCTGACAGGTTGAGTGCTTCAGTCGACATTCTGGAGTTCTTTTTCTGTCAGGATGGTTTCTTGCAGAACGAACGTGTGGTTACTTATAAGGCTGCATGTTGTTTGGTGGAAGAGACTCGCCTCGCACTGGATGGAGGAAAGAGCACGTGTTGTGTGTTTGTGGCTTGGATGGGAAGATGCCTGGAGCTGCGTCATAAGCTGAGCCGGCTGCTCATTACATGTTGTGGTGCTGTTAATTGGCGGTTGATGGTTAAATATCAGCTGGTAATTCTGAGTGGTTTTTTGACTTGCAACCTCATTGGCTCAGAATGCTCGCTGATACTGCATCATTGGTCGCGCTTTGCTTGCTTTGATGTCGTGCATGATTGACCTGGACACGCCCGTTCGTCACTTGATGGTTGTTGCTTTTGATACACGTCTCAGCTTTGAGCCTCTGCGGCTCCATTTTGTCCGTCAGCCTGGAAATCTGACCATTTTTAATTTGGTTGCATTAATTATGTTAATTTTATGTCTTCAATGTCAGATCATCTGTTCCTTCACTGTGCTTTTTGTGTCAACCAATTCGCGTTTCCTTGGTGGTGGTCATCGTCGTGCCCTTCATTTCATTCTCTTGCAAATTTTGTGAAAAGTTGGTCTTTAGGCAGTTGTTCTCACGTCACTGCACTTTTCTTCCACAAAGTTTCCAACTGTTGCTTTGTGACCAAACGTATGAATATTATTTTTTGGACAAGAGCTGAAAACATAGAAGGGTTGCGGCGATTGATTCCATTTGAATGTATCACTTCTTTCCAGTTGACGCTTTCAGCATTTTATCCATTTTTCCTTTTGCACAAAATTAAATGTATGCAAGAGCAGAAAGAAAACGAAGGAACACAAAACTGCCTTCATAGCTAAGTGTAAACAGGCGCATCTGATTGCATGGTCAATGTTGCAAGCGCAGACAGAGAGAGAAGAGCTGCGAGCCTGATGAAGATGTGCGTCCTGCACGACACGCTTCCAGAACGTCGTAACCAACACCTGCACAAACGAAAGCAAGCATGCTGCATGCGTGACCCCGATTTACTAGTTTGCTGGGCGGACCCGCGGGCGTGCTTGATTTGGAGTCCCCGGTCCCGCCCGTGGCTCGGGAGTGTTCGCTTGTCGCTTCGTCGCAACACACGAAGGGCGAGGTAATCTCAGCTGGTAAAAGTGAGTTGTTGCTTCCCACTCCGGTTACCAGCTGGGGTTGCTTGGCTCTTCGTTTCTAAACAGCATGATTCGGTGTGTAATGACTCGCTCGCACGCTACATAACCTACCAATACCTCCCAACCTGCCTTCCCACCACAAAGTTGCATCTTTGGTTGGGTTAAACAGAACTAAGAGGGCTGCGTGTCCTGCGGTACTCGAAACTCAACACCTCCCACCTCGGCTTCTGTCCACGCACCCCGGATAGATTTAACAATTAGATGGAAGTTTGCACGGCAGGGCTGCTGTAGACGCGTTTGTGTTCATCTTACAAGATTTAATTTTGTTTCGACGGTGTAAAGCGTTTGATATCTGAATTTACCGCCACATTTTTAAATCTTTTTTTTTTTCAGTAGAATTAGCCCAAATGTTCACGTCGAAAGTGACAGGAATTCCAAACTGTTTTCTGTGTAGTAGAGGTTGCCCTGAAGTTTTTACCGAGAGTGCCTGGGTGTAAAACAGTGACCATGCCAAAATCCATCGGTACAACAAGACTTATTTCCTTGAAGGGTTGGAAACAGTTCCATTGGGAATTCACATCATTTGTTTCTGAGAAAGTGCACGCTTTGAAGGAAAAGGTGACGCTTGTTTAGGAAGGACCTCTGGTGGCACAGCGGTGAGTATTACATCAGGTACTGACGTCATGAGTACCTCTCAGTATCTGTTGTACTGCTCGCCGTGTAACCACTAACTTCAGCCGCTGCGGTTAACCAGCCTAACAACCCTAAGCACGCTCTCAAGGCGCTGTAGCAACAACCACTGTAACGGTAGATGCGTTAGACGCAGGGGACAGCAGCTGGTGCGGAGATGCGAGCCTACAAAGGAGAAATGCAACGGAGAATCTAAAGCTGTGAGAACACGGAAAGCAATTTCAAGTGCAACAGAATCCCAAGGTTCCAGAAAGATGCAGTGGAAACGAAGTTTTCTGTCCAACATAAAAATGATGACGCGCGTGACAATCTTTCCTTGTGCCGCGAGAATTTTTGCTTGTTTGTTTTCAGCCCGTGCGAGGCTGTGAATCGGAGCGGCCGAAAGGAGTCAATGTACGTGTCGTCGTCATCGTAGGGCGCCCCTCACCCCAACCTGGGACGCCCACAGGCCAGGCCCCCCCTCCAAACCAGACTGGGGCCCCCTCCTCTGACCTGGCATGACCTGACCACGTGACGAGCAGCACGCGCAACCTTGACGCTGAGTCCGCGTGTACTTGTTTTGGAAGGAAAATGTAGTCTTCTGAGACTCATGCTGCTTCCATTTTGAAGGATGGGACGGAAGTGTGCCTTTCTGTCCCACAAGCGCGATGCTGCCGGGATGACATGAGCCTGTCCTCAGCAAGGCAACCAAACGAACATTATCTTCTGACGTCCCCGGGCCCTGGTTTGTTTTGACTCCACCACCCTGAAACCATTGGTCTCAAAACTGACGAAGACTCACATTGTAGTTACCCCTCCTGTTCGCCTGTGGTACATGCCTGGACGTGAATGATGTCTGAATTACTCCTTGTATGCACTGCTGATCGCGACCTGTGTTGTGTGTTGCAGTTCAGATCCGCGAGGGTGCGCTCAAGCAGATGGAGGAAGAGGTGAAGAAACTCGCGAACATCAGCGACAGCAAAGTCGACAAGTACGTTATCACGATTGTCAGCTCTGGCAAATCCGGCAGCATTGGCGCCGCCAAAGATCACCACATCTTGTTCCCTCTTTTTCCACAGTGTTCAACTCTGAATATCTCTCGAAATGGCTTTCTTACTGTTCAAAGAAAAAGCGTTTCAGCCACTAGGCTGAAGGCGGAGCAGCCTTGAGAAGTCCTGCCTATATCGTCGTCGTTGTGGAGAACCTCCGCCCCCCCCGCACTGCCTCAATGCATTCTTTACAAACGGCTCGACCTCGACGCTGACAAGCGCCCTTGTTATTTTCAGAGCGCTAGCAAAGAACCTGTTCATTGGCTACTTCCACACCCCGAGTGCAAAGCGGAAGGAGGTTTTACACGTCATCTCCAGTGTGTTGGGTCTCAACCAAGACGAGATAAACGAGGTACGTGGCGTCGTCGTGCGGCATCCAGCGTCATTGTTGCCACAACCTGGTGTGACACAATGTGGATATGATATGTTGTGTGTGTTGGTGTTGTAGATCAGCTCGAGCGGAGGTTGGTTCTCGGGTCTGTTCCGTCGGCCGGGCGGCTTGTCCGGTCCCACGCCACCCACCACTCCTGTCAAATCACCGGACAAGGTAGTCCTGACACGATTTGAAACAAAATGTTTTGAATTTGAAAGACTATTTCAGTAGGAGCTGTTTTGACCCGAATGGTTGCCGCACTGCACACCTTGTGTTTGTTTTCAGTCCTTTTCGGAGTTGTTCGTCTCGTTCCTGGAGCGGGAGTCCTCACCCCGACCACAGGTTCGGCTGCCGGCGGATCAGATGGTGCGGGAGCAGCAGCAGCGGCGGCAGAGCGCGCAGCACAAGACTCCGCAACAGCGCAACACCTTCAACCCGTTCACCGCGCCCGGGGAGCCGAGCCCGGCCCCGGGTGGAGGGACACAGCGCGGCGGCTTTAACCCATTCACCGCCCCGGAAGATGCCGGCCCAGGGGGCGGGGTGGGTGGAGGGGGCTTGCTGACCTCAGGACCAGGACTCAACCGCCCAAACATCCTCACAGACCCGGGCGGGGGCACATCTCACCTGCTGATGTCCACACCGGCTATGCGGCCCTCGTTCTCACCATTGACAGTTGCAGTGCAAGAGTCGCCCGCAGGAGCAGCAGGCCCTGGTGGCAGGGCGACGGGAGGATCGGGAAGAGCCAGTGCAAACAGCTCAGGACGTTCCACACCCGCCAACACCAGTTCCACCAATATCCTACGAGACGTTCTGCAAAATTAACGACTTTAAAATCTAGCACATAGATCTAGTGAATTTTTAGGCCGAGCGCGACTTCGTGTCGAATCGGCCTTATGGAGTCA
>JAAUYG010233558.1_pt1 | contig 12213 bp, 12 predicted proteins | sample 7278091 | NCBI WGS metagenome assembly JAAUYG01 (sample SAMN14350201, study PRJNA611818) | marine sediment metagenome | isolation source: surface marine sediment (0.6m) | place: French Polynesia: Moorea | collected 2018-08
CTTTTTGCTGAATCAGCGCACAACTTGATGTTGTTGTAAACTCTGAATTTTTAGCAGGTTTCTTTAGATGGCAGGACCACCTGCAGTTTTATGAAGCCACCTGCATTCTGAGCTTCTCTTTTTTGCCAGTGCGAACTCATTTGTTTTTCTTTTGTTATTCCTTTTCAGCCTCTGTTGAAACTTCACAAGAGTCAGTGGTGCCAGAGAATCATGATTGGTTGCAAAACAGAAGCTTCCAGCCATCTCTTGCTCCAAAGCGTGAAAAGTGAGTTCAGAAAGGTCAAAAACACATGTGAGATTTGCGAATTCTTTTTTGGCCAGACCTGTTCCACCAATTGATGTTTGTGTGTGTATATGGGGTATCCAGGGGATGGGTGTGAGGCATCACAGTCAAAGTTCCCGGAAGGCACTGCTCCTTGTTGTAACCATGGTCGAAGACATGATTCCCTTCCCCCTCCTGATGACAATGCAGCGTGCTGGAAAGGCTGCCGTCACGGAAGACCCCCCCCCCCTGTTTCCTAGTGACCTTACTGCAAGACATATGGCAGTTTTTGGTGTGAACACAGGCAGGGGATCCTTCTTTTACTGTCATTGGGGTTTTAACTATGGTCCACTAATTTCAAGAAATGACATGACCAACCATCTCAAAATTATGCCACTCTTGGAAACAAGAGGACCCCGAAAACAGTAACCAGGAGACATGGGATATTCTGTGGCGACCGCAAATATTCCCACCACAAAAGGTGGGTGCCTTCTCGCGTGGGAGCCTCTTCATACCGCCACAAAGGTAATCATATGAGCGTGACAACACACGGCGCGGCCTGGACATCGACAAGCGCCTTTGTTGTTTACAGGGAGGAAAACTTAGATTCTGAACATGCCGACACGTTGCTTGGCAACACAAGTGCCGATGATGTCGTCATTCCAGCAGCAACAAAGAGAGGACACAGTGGAAGTGACAGCGAAAACTCTGGTACGTCGTCACGTCACATTCAAAAGGTCACAATTTTCAGTTTTCAGAAATGCTGAGTGGTTTTCGCATAGAATTGTTCTTCTGTCATTTTCCAATTCAGACAGTGATGATTTGAAAGAGAGAAGCAGAATCGAAAGGAGGAAAGAAAAACGAAAGAAGAAGAAACACAAAAGTCACAAAAAGCACAAGAAGAACAAACCGGAGCAGAATGAAAAGTGAGTTCTTTCCTTTAGAAAACCAGTTGTTCCTTGCAGCAGCGAAAACCAAGAGCCAGTTCTGGAAAACAAGGTTCATTTTGATATAAGGTGAACTTTGTGAACAAAATGGCCTGGCCACAAACGGAAATGACACAAAAGTACCGGGTACTTTGACTGACAAATCCGAGTCTTCAAATGCCTGCTCTTGAAGATTTCAAGTTCAATTTATTTTTCAGGAAAACCGAACAGCTGATTCATCCACCATCAGGGAAAATCTTCAGAGAAGAAATACGTGATCTCAAACCAGAAAGTGCCTTTCGCATCGACCGAAAGTCGGATTCAAGCAATTTTACTTTCAAAAGTATTTACAAAAACCACATTGCAAAGTACAGATCTCATAACGCAATTCTTGGTTTGGAAGGTCGTCAGGTCACGATGAAAAAACGCGAGAAGCACACATTCAGGTATTTCAAATTCAGAGCAAGAAAGAGCACTCAAGTGGAGGACACAGAAGAAATTGCCATTGATATGTCAGGGAAAACTGCCGAACGACAAACTGGATTCTGCGCTGATGTGCTCAGGACAGAAGAATACCTTCCGATTGTTTCAACAGCTGAAGCACAATGTAAAGATAGCTTGCAACACACCACCGAGAGCCAGACACAAAACCCACTTGGAATTTACGACTCGGCAACAATACTGTACATTCAAGGGAAGCCAGTCACGGGGAATGAAACCGAAGGAGAAAAGACCGGCACAGAGCACCAGAAAATACAACAGCAAACAGCAGAGTACAACGGATACTTACGTGATCATCCACACGACATCAGGAAGTGGATTGAGTTTGTGGACTTCCAGGATGACGCTTTGCGAGTGAGAGAGAAGGAAACTGATCACACCAAGAAAAGAGGGAAAATCAACAAAATTTTACTAGACATAAAATTGTCCATCCTAGAGAAGGCTCTGGAGAAGAATCCGGCTTGTCTGGAACTGAAGAAGATTTACCTGCAAACTGGCGCGGAAATCTGGGAGACTTTAAGATTGGCAAAAGTAAGTCGTGACAAGTTAGTTTGGACTTTTTGTTGTTGGGGTCTGCGTGTGCAGTGCGTGGTTCGACTGCTGATTGTTATACTTGGCTTTCCCCTGTTTGTGTTAAACTTCCTCCATTATTTTAGGAGTGGAAGCAAATGACGTTCAAGCATCCCAACAATCCAGATGTTTGGTGGCATTATTTGCTGTTTCTGCAGTCGAACCTATCTGCATTTAGTATTTCGACTGTTGTGAAGGCGTATGAGAAGTGCTTGTTGACACTCAACAGTGTCCGTGACGGTTCCTTGAAATCGCACGGAGATTTGCTCCACGCCGAAGAACACTTGCTCTGTAAGTCCGAAATCTACACTCTTGGTTTCAAACCCAGCTTGGAATTTTTGCTTCTGATGGTTGACCAGAATGAACAACAAGACGTTCATTGCAGACCATTTTGTCAAGCTGGCACGGTTTCTGAAGCACACGGGACACCAGGAGAGAGCTGTAGCACTGTATCAGGCCATGATAGAGTACAATTTGTTTTGCCCGTCCGTCTTGCAGCAGGCCGAAGCAAAAGTAACAGCATAAGTCTTCTTTCAGTGAAGTGGCTGACTGTTCTCGACCTTCCCGCCAATTCGGAAGGTCCAAAACGCGTTCAATTCTCTAAGTTTGTGGCAATGTAATGAAGGCGACGTTCTGCGATCAAACAAATTTTGACATTCTTGTCTGTGGTAAACATTGCAGGAGAAGCTTGATTTTCTGGAAGCTTTTTGGGACAGCGCGGTACCTCGATTTGGTGAAGCAGAAGCCCGGGGGTGGTGTTACTGGGTCGAGTCAAAAGGAGAAGTGCCATTTGCATCTATGTACGAGGCTGGTAAGAACAACAGAATTTTCTTCTTTGAGCCGCGAATCATGTGATTCCTCACACAAATTGCAACGATTTCCTCTCAATTGTTTTTGAAGCCCTTGGCATGTTAAATTTTGCTGAACATTGAAGACATTTTGTGTCTTCGCAGGTGAAGATGAAGCCATTGAAGAGCAGATTCTTTCTGCCAATGAGGACCGCTGTGCCGCGTGGCTGGCGGTGGAGAAGTCACGCATGGGTCGCCACTGGTTGCCCTGGAGACCTGATGTGCGTAACGGAGAGACGGAAGACGACTGCGAGGATCCGGAGCGCCTCGTCATGTTCGATGACGTCAGTGCCTTTCTCTTCCAAATACAATCAGTCAACAACAAGTTCCAACTGTTGATGAACTTCATGTCTCTGCTGGAAGAGAAGCGAAAAGAAAATTGCTTTGTAAGTAGTTTTCCGAGTCTGTCTGACCTGTATCGCAAGAGTGAACAGTACGACATGGAAAGCTGGGACGACATAGGGCAGACGTACATGTTAGATTCGTCAGATTGCTGTCCTCCAGTGAGAAAGAGCGTGCAGAAAAAGAACAAATTCATTGACAGTTGTCTGAGTCAGGCGGCTGCGCGGTTTACAGGGACACACAAAGCCAGACTAACTTACAGATGGATTCTGCACAAAGTGAAAATAGTGAACAGCAACTTGGTTGACCTTCAGAAAGACCAGAAAACGTGGAAGAGCACATGCAAAGAGGTGCGGAAGTGGATCAAAGAGATTCTGAAAGAAGAAGCAAACAGGAACAACATCTTGCTGTGGGAGGCGTACATCTGCGCTGAGGAAGTGATCGGGAGCAGAGAAGACGTCGCCCGCGTCACAGACACCGTGTTGTCAATGAGTCTGCAATGCGGTGGTGTCTTGGGTCTGAAGGATTACACGACTCAATGTGAGATTTTCCAGCTGTGCCGAATGTCGGTGGAAATGGACCTCGGTATGCGAAACCAAGGTCGCAAAGAATCGCAATGTAAGGACAAGGGAGAGCGAAGCCTCCATGTCTTGACCAGCCTTCTCAACACCGACCCATACAAACCATTCCAATCAGGAAGCAAGGTGCATCCCACCAAGATACTCAAGGCCCGGAGGGGCTACTCACAGCTGGTGCAAGAGTTTCAGCAGTTGGAGACTGATCACCAGGAGACTGTTATGACCGGGCAACCCGAGGCTGGATCAGCTCTGGTGCACTGTGTTGCCTGCTACGCTTACTTCCAGTACTTGACGGAAGGCATTCATGCTGCATCGGTGGTCTTTCAGCAGGTACGCGAAATCCTGTTATTTTGTTGTGAAGAAAGGCAAATTTGCTTATCTGTCCCAGTGAACATGCATATCCTTCAGTTGGCCTACAGGACTCTCACCTGCTGTTTCAGTGCACTGATAGCTTCCGGTCACAGCACCAGGGCTTGGCAACGCCACAACATGACGTCTTCGATAGCAAACGTCTCTACGCACAAAAAGTAAGGCCAATTGTTAATTTCGATTGTAATGGTCACCTCGGGCCGAAATTCGTTTTTGCACCGCACAGCTGAAAAACCCTGGTCTGGCCTGACTAAGCTCAGGGAGGTCGACACTGATTGAACCCCTGCCTGAGAGCTGAAAGTGTTGCATTTTTCTTTGCATCATTGGAGGTCAATTTTGAACTGCTTGCAGGTTACTGAGAGCCTGACCGAGGGTCACATTTCTCTGCTGGAACATCACGTCAAAACTGAAGTGTCTTCATTGCGAACATTGCGGGTACCACTGCAGAAAGCTCTCCGGGAACATCCGGACAACATGAGACTACTGATGACCTACACCAACTTGGAAAGCAGGTTAGGAAAAAAATTCCTTCCTGTTCTCCAGTAAATAAAGCAAATGAATGAATGAGTCTCCCGAAATTGGTTTTTTTTGCTTCCGCTTCTTTGTTCGCTTTGGATCTGTCCTGAGAGCTTTCAGGCAGATCAAAAGCAGAACAATCCAGCTGAAGCAAGTGAAGTGTGTGACGAGTTGAAACTAAATTGTGGGATTTCGCCTACCTCAGACTCACTTCAGCCAAAAAAATGTGTGTTTGTGTTGCACAAAATTGACAATTCAACTCGTGATTGATTGTCCCAAATTTATCCTCGCATCAGATAGATCAGGGCAACACAAGGCATTTGGGACCATTTATTTTCAGGCCGCGCGAGTAGAGCGGCCTCATGGAGTCACGCGCGTTGTCCTCCTTGTGGTCATTGTCATTGCTGTAGATTTGCACTACTGGTGTGATAGTTTCAAGAGTGTGTTGAATTGTCATCCCCTACCACCTGGGCGCGGCCTTCACACTGACAAAGTTTGCTTGCTTTTTAGGGGTGGAATTAGAGGTCAGCTGAAGAGAAGACTGCTTGATGTGACGAAACTGTCCAGGACGCCTGCGATCTGGATCAGCTTTATCTTGGCAGAAATGTACGCCATCAACAAACTGCAAGGAAATCAAGGGACCTATCACGGTAATGTTGTCACAGCAACAACTTCTGACACAGATCGGATTCATTTTGCCTGAACTTTTTGCTTTTAGAAATACTTTCTCTGGCTGTAAGGACACGTCTGTGTCAGATGACAGTCTCTCCCGTTTGTCACAGCAGCAAAGGAAAAGTCTACAAATCAGAGTTCTTGACATTTCAGAACCAAGCACAAAACATCAGCTGCGAGCTTGGTTTGAAAGAGCTCTTGAGCAACCTCACAACCGCCAGTGCATTCTTCTGTGGAGGCTCTACTTGTACTCGGAAGTAAGTGCGAAGTGTAACACTCCTGTTGCTTCAAAACCAGAAGTGATGTGAGAAGTTCTCTTTGTGATGTCCGGATTTCGTTTGTGACAGAGAACGCATTTATTTACGCCACAGAACCAAATACGAATATCATTTTTAGGGCGCGTGGTAGCAACGGCCGGCCCTATGGAGTCATGTACTTGCAGTCGTTGTTGTGGTGGACCCCCACCCCCTGCCCCTGTGTAAACCCGCCCCAACTGTTCAGTGTGCAACTGTCCGTTGGACTGAGGGCATCAAAGAGACAGCTGCCTATTTTGTATTGGATAGCCCCCCTCTCCCTGACCGGCGCGACCTTTTCGTTGACTAAGCGTTCTTGTTCCAGGCAAAGTACGGGGACTTGTCTGCAGTGAAAGACGTTTACTACAAGGCGGTTCAGCAATGCCCACGCGCAAAGGTAAGACTCTGTTCTTGAGGGAATTTACCGTGACTGCACCTTTTGCCGTCATGATGACAGGGACTCGACCAGTCACACAGACCGGCTTCACTTTCGTTCAAACTGTGCGCGGAGGCCTGGAGTCAGTCGGTGTCATTCTTTTTAGGCCGAGCGCGACGAAGTCGGGACGGCCTTCTGGAGTCAGTTCGTGCCATCGTAGGGGACCCCTTGGCAGACCCAGGGGGGTCATCCTGTGGGGGGGGGGTCAGCCCTGTAGGGGAGTTAGCTGGCCCAGATGGGGGGAGTCTGGCCCGGCATGACATTGTCACGTGATGGACGGTTGGGGCCGCTCGGCCTTTATGCTGACAAAGCGTTCTTCTTCTTGTGCGTGAACCAAGACTGGCGAACCTCTCCCCCCTCCTGTAATGCGCTGCACTGCCTCAGTGGTGAGATAGCATCTCTTTTGAGATGGCTCCCTCATGTGTCTCATTGATACCTGACATTCGCACCCTCATGCCCACAAAAATCCATGTCACTGATTACCTCGCAGATAAATTGGCGCCGCGCTGGGTGATGCCAGAGTTATCAAGAGTACCTCACCCCTGACAAGAAAGAAGTTGCACAAAACACTTCTGGACCACAAACGAAATGCCAGTGCAGGGGGATGCCTCTGGAAAACATCACGCCGATAACCGCGGCAGTGGTTCTGATAAGTGCTGTTGTTCCACCAATCATGAGGCGTGACATTGACTGTGATGAATTCCTCGTCTTTTCAGATGATCTACCTGGACTTTGTCCAGTATTTCCCGAACAGCTTGCAAGAAATTTGCGATATTCTTGTGGAGAAGGAACTTCGAGTGAGACTGCCGATTGAAGAGCTAGACTTGCTTGTAGCGAACAGAGACAGCGCAAATACCACGGCAAATTCGCAATGCATCGAAGGGAGTGTAGCAACTGAGAAGAGCGAAACAAGTGCTTGAAGTTAAAATTTATTCTGTTCAAGGAGTTTTTGCACAAGCTGTGATAAACGGCAGTAAATGCCTGCAAAGAAAACTTAAATACTGGACGGATAAAACTTCACCTTGTTCAACGAGCTGCACACCAAAAAGTGTGCACAATAAATTAGTTTGGTTAAAGTGAGCCACTGAATTTTGCTGCGAAACCACGCTGTTGGCCATGTTACAGTTTTGTTAAGTTCACGACGATTTGGACAACGACTTCTGTTCGTGGTATGGAGTGTGTTTCAACGCTTCAAGGAAAAACGTTTCTTCTTGGAGGAAATCCTTGTCCTGGAACAAAAGTGCATTTTGACCAAAAGCAAGCAGAACTAGAGCTTTCTAAATTCTTTCCAATGAAAGAAGACCAGTTCCTTCCCAACCAATGGAAAAAAAGAAACACTGTGGATCATGTACCTTTTCCGCTTCTATTCTCCACCTGCGGACCGTTCTGTCCACGTGCATACTGCGCGCCGTCCTGTCAATAGACTTGGCCACTTGGTCTTGTAAATCTTCATCCAGAGCCGAGAATAAACGAACTGCAGTGGGGGTGATTTTTCCTGGAACTGCAACGATTACTTATCATCGACACAATCCGACCTGCGTTAAAAGTGCAGCACGCATAATGAACTCCAACATTTGTGTAGAACCCTTGATGCAGTCCACAACCGAAAACTTGAACCGCACAAGGACCTTGCAAATGCAAATGTTCATGACAAAAACCAACAATTTTGGCAAACAAGCGCTGCGATTAACGCGAAGGTTCGCTGTCCGGAATTTGCTTTGTCTTTTTGCTGCACATTGTGCACAGATACTTGAGATATACCAGCGGGGCAACAGTCAAACAGCGAAAAGTTAGTGAATGCGACTTACTGGTCTGCAAATCTTGTTTTCCCGACATTTCCTTGATTGGTGTTCGGCAACTCACGCACAATACAGAATGACGATTTTGTTCGAACTGCTGCTTCTCCTTCGCAAGAGCAACTCGTTCCTGTTGGTGAAAAGTGTGCGACGATTTGAACATCTGTTCCACCACGTAAACACGTTGAAACCAAACTGAATTATTCCATGGTGGGTTGCATCACCACAGATATTGATTCAGCATCTGTGCGCACGTGCGGACAGTTGATCTTATTAAACGCTGACCTGAGCTATTTGTTTTTCCTTGGCCCTGAGCGCTTGTAACTGGCCTTCAATTGATCCCAGTCGTGTGCTCTGATCAGCTTCGACTCTCTTCGCATCAACAAGCGCTCTCTGACCCTCCTCTCTCGCTCTTGCGGCTTCCTAACGAGAGAAATACGTTATGTGCGAAAATAATGGATTGCGTTTTATTTTCTAAATCTCTCTTGCTGTGTACCGAGTAAGCTGGGCATACCAGGACCATTTCCTCGATGTCTTGAGATCTCTGCTTCACTTGCAAAGCAATCTGTTCCAATTTCTCCTTTTCGAGTTGCAGGGACAGTTTCTGCTGCTCTGTTGGCATGAAACAGAAGAAAAAATGTTTGACGCCCGGCTTCACTGCCATGTTTGACAGAACAAAGACATCGCAGATAAGACAGTTGTTCAAGCAGCGTTTGAGATGCAAGCAATGAAAGAAGTCATCTTTGTATTCAAATAGCGAAAGAGTTTTTCTTCATTCGGTGAAAATAACCTCACCTTGCGCCACCTTCTCAGCTTCCACCTTTTCTCTGTCGTGCTGTATCTCCAACGAAATCTTGGTCAGTCGAGCCTTTTCGTCATTGATTGCTTTTACACTGCTCTCAACATCGGCACCATTCTACAACAAACATACGCACACAATGACATCTTTTTTTTGCATGCCAATTTCACAGGATGAAACGAAAGAAGGAACAAGAAAAGAAACAATTGCCTTGATTTGCTTCAGACTTTCTCGTTGGTCCTGTTCCATCTTGAGTTTTTGACTCAAATTAAACTGGGCTCTCTCGTCAGCCAATGCTCTTCTCTCTTCATAAAGTTGAGCAAGGATTGACTTCTGTTCATCAAGAAGTTGCTCCTGTCAAAAGCATACGCATCTCACAAAAAGACCAACAAAATTGCGGTGAAAAATTCGGGTCAAGCATGAAAGTTCACCGTTGATCGTCCCTTGGAATCGGCTTTGTCTGAGACTCCAGACAGGCAGACGGTGCTCAAGAGAAATGAAAGGACGTTGGTAAACGTAAGTGGCTCTTTGTGGGTGCATTCTGACCTTGGCTCTTTGCACATCCGCTCTTTCCCTTTTGACATGTTCCAACATCGCCTCTTTCTCTCGAGAAATGTTTTCTTGTGCGGTCTTCAGTCTCATTTCTTCCTGTCGAAGCTTCCACTTGTCCTTCAGATACAAAACACAAAAAGAATCAGATACAACGGACAATCTGTCCGCATTCAGTGGCAATTTGTTTGAACGAACACGAAGCCGAAAGGACAGAGAATGGACAGAGTTCCATTCACCAGGGGCCGCGCTGATCGTGTCATCACCAGGTGTTGTTTGATTGACAAGTGGGGAGACCTTGCTGGGGAAACGGGCGGGTCTTGACATGTGTGTGTGTGGGGTTTTTTTGTTTGTTTGTTTGCTTTGGTGAAGCTATGACGTGATTCAAACCAGGATCAAATGGTGCTTTAGTTTGTCAAATCTGTTGTGCCGAACGTAGGGAGCCTCTGGTTTGAGGTGCAGAAGGGGGTGTGCCAGACGACGACACTGACATCATTCCTGGCAACGCGCGGCCTGTTGCCAAGAAGAACCCATGGAGAATGTAGAGATTTTGCGCCAAATATGCGCTAAGGCAACGGATCCGTACCTCCTCGCCAGTTCTTGCTTGTTCTGTAAGCTGAGTTTCTAGTTTCGAAATCAGACCCTGAAGTCGGGATCGCTCCACTTCATTTTCGTGTTGCTGCCTCTCCAATCTCTCTTGTAACGCTTTCCAAAGAAATCAAACATTTGGCACTGCGATCTTTTCAGAGAACGACAAAAGAACAACATTTCTTGGCAATGAAACTTACTTTTCAATTGCTCATCTCTTGCTTTGGCCGCGGTCTCTCTCTCATCCAGAGAATGAGCGTGTCGAGTTTCCACTTTGGTCTGCAGATCACTCAGTTCCCTTGCGTTGTCAGACAACTGTGTCACAACAGCTTGTAAATTCCTGCAAACAAGTGTACGTGTAAAAGCTACACAGCAGGGAGATGTCAATTCATGTCCAACTGGTCCATTCATACTTGTCCAACCATCACACCCAGTGACATTTGATGTCATGGTCAACGGAATATTCTGTCTTGGCGGGTAGAGGGTCGGAATCGGGGGTCCAGAACCGCAACGACACACACACATGACTCCATAATGCTGGTCCACTTTCAACCGCGCGCGTAAAAGACAACCGCAAAGTGTGAAATGCAAAAGAAGACTCGTATCTTTGCCAAAAGGGTTCTTTTTTTTTTTAAATTGCACAAGTGACTGCACCTGGTGTGTGACTGAGTGTGTACGATGGTGTCTACTTCTTGTTCTTTCGCTTTCTTCAGTCGTTGTAATGTTTCTTCGTGTTCGTTTCTCAACGTATTTATCTCTTGCCTTTCGAAATCAAACAAAGAGCAAATATCATGGCAACGCTTGGATCCATTGATCAGAGATCAAAAGAAGAAAAGTGAAACAAATGTTACAGACTGCTAAAGATTGTGTTGTGGTCCCCTGAGAAAGGGATTCACCTTCAGCATTATATGTTGCAATTCTTTTTTCCTGGGAACATTCTGGAAAAATTACCTATGAATTTCTTTCAGATGATCGACTTCAGTTTGCTTTTCATTTTGCCACTCCTCCTGCCTCTTTATGTGAGCTGCCACCAGATCACTCTTTTCCTGTTCTACCATCTTCAGCGTTGCCATGTTCTGCTCCGACAGCAACCGATTCCCCTCCTTCAAACGGTCTTCTCTCTTGCTGTTTGTCTCTTCCAAGAGTTCCACACGCTTTCTGAATAGAAAATTAGTTTGAGTGACTAAATTTTTCAGCAAATAGGAAATGCGATGTTCTCTGGTTCAGATTCACGAAGAAAAACTGAATGGAACTTTGTACACAAGGAAAGATAAAGAATACTTGTAAGATTCGTCCAACAACTTGATTTCTTCCTCATGTTGCTTCTTCATTGATTCAATCATCAACTCCAGATGCTTTTTCTCCAGTTCTATCCTTTGTACCTGAATACAAACAGAAAAATCGCACATCCAACCGGAAAAAAGGAAAAACTGCCAGACAACGTTCTTGGAAGAAATATTTTCTAGTATTTAAATTTTACACAAATGTGTGCAAATGTTGTGTTCGAATTTCAGGAACCACGAAGACCTGTAAATTGTTGGCCTCTGTCAGAGGTGACACGCCGAATCCTGGCATAGGAACGTTCAGCTGCAAATACAATTTCCAAGCATCATTTCTCCGACCAAGCGGTCAGGCTGGAATCGCGACGCAAAAATCCATTGTTGGAAATGACGGGCAAATTGCAGCTTCACACCAAGGCACGTACTGGAGAAAGAGAGAAGGGTGGTGCTAACTGCCCCTGCATCATCTTCTGATGCGCCTCTTGCATGGCTTTCATCTGTTGCTCCTGTTGTTTCCTTGCTGCTTCCTGCTGCTCGAGCATGACCTTCTGTAACTCCAGCTGAGAAGAGAACCCGGAAGGTGTTTTGGGGTGACAAGGAGGAATCTCTGAGACACACAAGAAAAAAAAAATCCACATCTGAAACCACACACCTGTTGTTTCTGTTGCTGTTCAAACATCATTTCTTGTCGTTGCCGAAGAAGTTCCTGTTGTGTTTGTTGCTGCTGTTGCAAAAGAGCCGAGGTATCTTCCAAAGTGCTTGAAATGAGCGAAGACTGTGGCTTGTCAGAATTTGAAGTTGTGGTTACACCTGATGCTTCATCGTTGGTTCCAGGCTTTCTGATTGTTTTGTCCTGTCAACCAAAACAGACGGTTTCCCGATGAGCCC
>JAAUYG010016388.1_pt1 | contig 12211 bp, 10 predicted proteins | sample 7278091 | NCBI WGS metagenome assembly JAAUYG01 (sample SAMN14350201, study PRJNA611818) | marine sediment metagenome | isolation source: surface marine sediment (0.6m) | place: French Polynesia: Moorea | collected 2018-08
AGTATGCTAGTAAAATAAAATTACATTAAAACGTATCAAATCGCTTATGTGCACATTATTAACAGTTGCTGATTAAAATAAAAGGGTGTTTCCAAACATTTACCCGTACACAAACTCAAAACAACACTGTCACCTTCGAATTCGAAGTCATCGAAAGTGTCTGCATGAAATTTAGAAATAACATTTCTAATTTTTGTGTCCGGTGAGACACTTGTGTGCTATTTTTTTTTTTTTTTTTTTTTTTTTTTTTTTTTGTTTGGTGGGTAAGAATCAGACTTAATTCAAACTTTAAAAAGTTATTTTAGATCCAACACTCCGCAGTTGCATTATGTCATACACGTGCATACAACCAGATATGTGTGATTTCCCATAAAATGTTCGCCGGTATAGGAATTTTTAGTTCTCATCACTGATATAAATGTCTGTAGTCTAATAGAGTATTTGCCTTGCCTTTCATTTCTGCCAGCCAGACTGACGGAAACACTGTCAACATGTACATCACAGGTCCCCATGAGGCCAACAGCGATATGTCAGTGTTAGTCCACGAAAACGCACATTTGGCTGAGGACGCTATCGGACCCCAAGTATTCCACATTAAACTCTGTGCCATCGCCATCAAGGTAAATATGAACAGAGTGTACCATCGTCGACGGTACACCTTGAACACGGAGGGGTGAGAATTTTCAACAGATGCATAGCCGCTTATTCCAGAACATCCTGCGACGCTTCCTTCTGGTTGAGCGGGCGCGCCACTGTCTGTGGTGATACAGACATTGTCCATGTTTTGCAGTTATTTGGTTATTAAAGCGGTGGTTGTGCAGTTCCACAATCACCACTAAAGCATGTCACGTTAGCGGGATGGAATTCAAAGGAATAGCCGGAGAAAAATATATAGCATTTTCCCCAAACGATGAATGTATTGCATTCCCTCCAAATAAATATTTTGTTATCACTAACCGAATAGTCTCCGCGTCCTATTTACTGTGTACCGGGCAACCTGATAAGCATGGCACTTTGGTAGTGTCATACAATTCATCATTACCCTCTTCAGCCTACAAGTACCGTTACATTTGGTGGATCGAGTTCAGTGGCGTCTATATAGACGGAGTGACACATAAAGGCCGTATTGCTCAATCTACCCCTAGAAATTGCGAATTTCAGTGGAGATCATACCGAAGTTATAAATTGGTGTAGTATTTCATACAGAAGATCAGTTACCCCGTGTAAATTTACCTTCTGTACAAAATCACAGACCTGTAAAAACAATTTCTGTACGAAATTCATTTTCGTGTATTTTTTTATAGAGTTGACGCTGTAATGTGACAGCTGCCAATGCAAGGTATGCAAGATTTCAAGTGAAACGTCGTGTTACGGTGCCTTTTATAGAAAGATCCTTTTATAGAAAGTGTATAATTATACGCACTAAGCAATACCGCTGTAATGCAGATGTATTCAATGAGTCTAAAGGTTAAAATTTGAATCTCTTGCTGGAATACGATGCGAATGAAGGAGGTTAGCTAGGCCGCGATATGATCATTGAACTGCTGATTGCACTTTTGACAACAGGCAATAACGGCATGGGGGTGGGGTTTGGGGGGGGGGGGGATATGGGGACAGATCATTTGATGAAGCTGTGATTTATAGCCTTAGGCAAACACTGATTATATAGAATAATACTATCGATTCCCTTTGCAGAACAAATTACAGAAAGTATATACTATTAGGCTTCTTGTAATTTTCATTACGATATAATAAGTCTGCTAAATTAATTTTCTTTATATGTCTGGATGAAAATCATATGACAGCTTTTGTTTGTTTTTTTCAATATTATTTCACTTCCGTGAATTTACTTCAAAAATTATCTTTTATCGAGAGCTCCGGGATTTTGTTTCGTACAATAAAAAAAAAAAAAAAAAATATTTGCTATGCTGGCTGTTCACAAGATATTATTTCACTCCTATAAACTACATGTGAAAATAATTAACTGAAATCATCAGAAGTGTTTATGATTTCGATTTCGAAAAGTACACATAATGCAATTGATTTAGTGTAAGTAAAACCAGGTTTTGGTGGTTTCTTTGTGTAGACGGATACATTCCCACTGAGTATGGAAAACATAATTTCTCAAATTATTATTATTATTATTATTATTATTATTATTATTATTATTATTATTATTATTATTATTATTATTATTATTATTATTATTTTGTTATTATTACTATTATTATTGGTCTACTAGTGCAATATGCTCACGAGAGCATATTGATCTCCTAACTAGTCAGGTTCAAATAATGTAGGCCACCTTTTATGTATAATTTCATATTTCTTGACGAAGGCAGCTGCAATTTACTCTTTGTAATTTTAAAGGGTAGATATATGCTAGTATGTTTCACGCTCGATTTTTTCCCGCCCTAACACTTTCAATCCACCTGACTGTGCAAGCTTTCATTACGAAACGTAGAGTGCGATATCTACATGGACTGAAATGAAATGGTTGCGGGATAAGCCGAACAGAGCCGATTTCTTCCGGAAAGAAGCAGACATCTTGTTTTCACATCGACGTTGCGTTACTCGGACCTTGTCATATCACCTATTTGTTTAATTTAAGGGCTTATATTGTGGATATAGACACGTTATATTCTGTTCTCTGCTGCAGGTAATTATAGAAGACCGCATTGATATAAACCTAACGCTAGAAGTATTAGAGATATTGTTGATCAGTTCAACCCATGAACCATCTTGACAAAGTCATTTGCGCCTTGCGGTTTGCAGTTTGATTTGCACACTGTACGCACCTAACAAACAAACAAACAAAACCAGTGCGAATAGGTAGCCTAACGCTGGTCAAACTAATCACAGCATAACAAACAGTGATGTGGATGAAGTTAGGTCTTTGCTTGGAGCATCAAATTAGGTACCCTTGCCCTTGGCAAGCCCGGGCCTTGCTGCTGAGTGATACATCCCTATAAGTAACCCGCCCCACACTTGGTACAGACAGACGACCCGCCCTCAAAATTTAAGATGACCCGCCCCAAAGTTACCTGCTTTCTGAGAAAGTTATTCAAGGGCTTCTGGTACACTTAGTTGAATATTCAAAAGCATTTGTAAAACGTAAGTTGCAATGAAATAAAATTTGGCCCAAATAGACGAAACTCCTGTTGGTTTCTGTTGGAAATGTTCTGTTTATATCAGCCATGTTGACATATCTCTTTAGCAAAAGTTGCCTAGTCTCACTACTATAATAATCAGTATAATGCGTTTTGATCATGTTGATGCAGTATTAATTAGAGAATCGTTTCAACATTTATTTCAAACGATTTTTTTTTTTTTGGTATCAAGCCATATTTTTTGGTAACTTTTACGAAGAATCAGAATGCTAAATTATAGCCAACATCCACATGGACTGAGGGCGTGTCGTCTTTAAAATTTTGAGGGAGGGTCGTCTGTGGGGCGGATTAACCGAACACCCATCCCTATTGTTTTGTATGTTGTTTTTTTTCTTCCAGATTTTCCAAATCCAGCCATGGCAGATGAATTTGATGTAGAAGAAATGCTGGAAGCCCCGTATCGGAAAGAGGTATATTTAGTGTTCTGTCTTATGATGAATGTTTGTTTAAACATGTGTTACATATTGCAAAAATAATGTTATTATTACGGCACATTATACTGTAGGCAGTTAAAACACGGTACAAAAATCCAACAAGTCGCAGGAACAACCAATTATCCCTTGCATCATTTGTAACATTATTTATACATCTGTTAATTGGCTTAAAGGTAGCTATTTTTTCTGCAAACATATGCATCCTATATATAATAACTGTTGCTGCACAATGTCAAGTGACTGTACACCTTACAGAGGCTTGTCATATTCTTTCTTATCATAGATTGCCATTGAGTTTGTTGAATGTCAAAAACAGCTTGTCCACCAAAGCACATCTGTGTTTGGGCCATTCGCAGGTAGAGTCTGGTGTTTGATGGAACAGCTAGGTGTTTGTCTTCCGGTCTTGGGGCAGGAAGAGAGATTTTAAGTGAATGGAACGCAGACATTGCTAACATTGTGTTTGAAAATTTGACACTTCTTTAATGCGTGTATAACATGGTATGACTTCTTTCAAATCCTTTTCTGATGAGCATGTATGGGTACGTTAAAATACTGAAGCAGCCATTTATGGAAATATATATTAAAGCCTAGCTGTTCCATATCATGTTTTACTTTGAACTGAAATATGGTCTTGCAGCTATACTTTTCGATAAGTGACGGTGTTCCAAGGACTATATTTACACTACAAACCTGCTGTCTATATTTATTAGTGCTAATGAATCAAGTTAATAATGGGATGAGTCAATATGTTGAATCTAGGTCTTTATTCACAGATTTAGCAACATACTTCAAGTATTTATCATACATTGTTACCACTGATCACATACCTTGCATTACCCAGCTGTAATTAATTAATGTATATTGAAAAATAATATAGTTTCTCTACCATTACAAATTACAACATGACACCCCCACTCCTCCGAAGTGTTTGACAGTACCCAATAACCTGTCCTGTCTCCCCCAGGGCCAGTCCATTGTTGGAAAGGGGATGTCAGCACGACATAGTGGATCAGGCCACGTGTGGTCTATTGTGGGGTCTGTGAAAACAACAGTGTCATCCAGTCTGCCAGTCGGCCTAATCCTATTCCTTAATCCCCCCTAGTCTTGGTCGACTGTCAGACCTCCATATAGCTTCCCCTGGCTAATACAGAGATCTCTTTCAGTGGTCCATTCCTCAGTTCCCCACTATCATTGCATTGTTATTTATATACAATTATAAATTATTAATAAGCTACATTCTCTCCTGGGCCGAATCCAGCCATTGTGCTATGGTATGGACTTTTTACTGGCTACTCGTCTTGGTTTGGGGCAACAATGTAACTGTAACCGTGGTTTGGAAAGAAATATTCCTTGATATACTACGTGGATGTTAATGACATTTTGTCACTCGATTGATTTACACAAGCCCCAGAGTAGCAGTAAGAAGTTTATGCAGTTTGTTGAGCCGCTAGCTCTATGTTGATCGAGGCTTTGTAAACATGTTAAATAAGCGTATTGAGTGACAGGAGGTGATAATGTGTTTAACAGTTTACCAGTATGTGTTGGCTGTAGTTTAGCATGTTGAGGTTGTGGATAAATTTCAGTTTTGACTTAGCTTTAGTATTGAGAAGCACAGTATAGACCAGGGATGCAAGCATTAGTGTTATTGTGACATTTATGTAGTAGGTGCGGGTTTGTGCCATTAGCATTCAAGCTAGCTGTGTGAAGATAGGCACGCAGAAGACAACTTTGTTGTATGATACACATCTACTCCAAACCCTTGTTGCTACTGGAAATTTTACAAGAATGAGACCGGGCATGTTGTCTGATAGTCTGCAGTGAGTGCTATTTAGTATATTAGGCAGGCTGGCTGTGAATGTGGACAGACAGATTAGGGTTGGGGTGGGAGCGTAGATACAGGTGATGGTGATCATGGTGTTTTGTACAAAGAAAACTTGGTTCTGTCACCCTGCATAGATGAACTAGAATCCCAGTTCAACATTCCAGGACAGTCACCATGGCAGCAGCACGCGGGACCGGGAGAGAGACCGAGACAGGGGACGGGACAAAGACCGTGACAGGTGAGCTCTTGGGGCCGGGGGTCATTGATAAAATTCTGTACAGACTACTGTACTCAGATTGAATAGTATAAAATTTATGCCAATACCACTATGCCAGCAGAAATGCATATTTTTGCTAAGGTTCATACTTTGAGGCTAGACTTTGACACTTCAGTATATTATATACTATAAATAATTTACAGGGTGTGATTCTTTATTACGGGGTGTGATTCTTTAATATAAATATTGTTCTCAGTAAGTAGCAAAGCATGAGTTGTATACACCATGCATGTTGTAACTGAGACATATCTATGTCTAGTATTTGAACATTTGTTGCTCAAGGAGTAGATTATAAGCTAGGCCTTTTTTTGCGGAAAAGAGAATTTAGTTTTTTGCTAGAGATTGTGTTTATACAAAATGTACTGGACGCTTGACTCTTTCTGTTGCAGACATAAAGAGAAGGAGAGGAAAAGGTGAGAAGCTGGTATAATTTCCCCACAAATACCAAATAATTCCTATTTAATAAATTTGATTTATAAACTTGATTTAGTATAAATCATTCAGAGTACTATATTATTAGATATTGTGTTTGACCTAGCGTGCTTAAGCATGCTATTTAACAAATTTGGAATCTTAAGAGTTCTTATAGGTTGTTAATAGATCTGCAGAGAGACAGAGGGAAGAGTGTATATTATAATATTCATTAGACAGGTGAATGTTAAAATAGACAGAAGTCTTATCTTTCTCTTCAAAGACGTGCATTGTCTCTGTGACAAAAAGTTATGATTCATGTAATATCCAAAATGACTTGGATTGTTCTGCCAAAAATTCTGATGGGTATTTCTTTCTATTGACCAGGAGCCGCAGTCGTGATCGTCATGAACGTCGTCGCAGCAGAAGTAAAGAGCGACGAGACCGCGACAGGGGCCATGACCGTGAACGGGAGAGACACAGACGTTCCCGGAGTCGAGAGAGAGACAGCAGGCGACATAGAAGAAGCCGATCTCCTATGCGTAGAGGCGGGCGACCCAGAAGTAGATCCCTAAGTCCTATCAGGTAAATTCCTCAATTTTGTCATCCCTGTTTTTTCCATCAATAGTTTGAAGCTGTTAAAATGCTCAACAATAATTTCTCGCAGGGAATTGGGACTTAATATATACAGTGGTCTCTCTCTTAGTGGCCAGTCTCACCAAAGGCTACCCCTCTAATGTGGCCATGATTTCCTGGCAAATAGGGTGGCCTTATTAGAGGGGGACTACTCTACTGAAAAAGAAGTAAGTAACCTAATACCATGGGCTTATATATAATGCACATATTTATTTATATGCATCATATTGGTTTCTATGTTTGAGAGCACATGTAATATATTTCTAGAAATTGGGGTTTGTGACCTGAAATTCGCAGATGTAGAAAAAATAATTTTATGCAAACACCGTGGTAAGATTACTTTTCTGTACTTTGAGATAAGTTTTAAATGTAACAGTCAGTTAAAGTTGTGTTGACAGAAAGGTAAAATAATTTTACTGCTGGACATGATGTAGAAACTTGAAATTTTTGGATAAAATTGTGTATTTTAGTAGCTAGCGCCTTTATGTTTTCCTAAAATAATATACATTATGTTAATCTTGCTCTTTTCTTTTTCAGAGACAACAGCTCATTTCCTTTCATGGACTTCAAGAGCAAAAAGAAGCGGTAAGTCGCCTACACTGCAGTTGCCAATGTATATGGTCCTGTTTGTGCATAGGAGCGAAGCCCAGCTTTAAGAGGTTTTCCAAACATACTACACTATACTATGAAATAACGCAGAGCTTTAAGATTTAAAAGAGTTGTCTTGTGCTTTTATTTATGTGACTGTTATCCATTTGGCCGGTTGTGTTTGTTGGGTTCAGTACATCAAACAGCCAGTAGCACAATTACTCTTTTTATATCGGGATTGGTTGCATATTAATAACTACTTTACCTGCTTAGGACTGTGTCCGCAGTCAATCATTTCATTTCTATGCACAGTAGAACCGCCTCGAAATCAACACCACCCAACAGTACCAAAACTACCATTATAGCAGTCCCATTTGTGGTAACTCCCCAAGTTCCATTCCATGTTACTTGGCAATTGTCTTGCATCCTTTGCAGCATGTTGGACAGTGAACTGACATCGGAAGAGAGGGACGCCAGAACTGTTTTCTGCATGCAGCTGTCTGCCCGGATTCGACCCCGCGACCTTGAAGAATTCTTCTCCTCTGTGGGAAAGGTTTGTATGATCTAGATGCACATTACAAAGCGCCAGTGTTAATTAAAGTAACCTTTTTCGCACTTGACACTGCTTACATTTTGCAACTGAAATGCCCATAGTGAAATTCCCACCGGTACCTCTAAATAAGATATGGCACGGTATAGATTACTCGACATAATGCTACTGCTATTAAAGTGCTTTCATTCTAAGTTGATTTTAAGGTTGGCATCTTGTAAACTTTTACACTTTAACAAGTACTTCGTCTGATTGGTAACAGTTAATGATCCCACAAAGGTAACAAATATTATAGAGCTTTCTGGCTCTCTTTTCCAGGTACGGGACGTTCGGATCATCACAGACAACAAGACACGTCGATCAAAGGGCATTGCATACGTCGAGTTCAAAGACACTGAATGTGTTCCCCTGGCCCTCGGGCTCACTAATCAGAGACTGCTGGGTGTCCCCATCATTGTACAGGTGTCCCAGGTGGGTGACAGCAGGTTATTTAACTTGAGTAGTTCATAAAGTCATATTCCCAGATAGAGGTCTCGTTAATTAGCCTTGGATTTTTCCAAAACAATTGTCTATGATTTCAGGGGCCCTTACACATTAAATTGAAGCCTAGCAGTGCTTAGGACTTCTCTAAGGATTGCCAGTGTACTATAACAGCAGGAATTAATGGTATCCAGACCGGTTGAAATGCATTTACTTTTGTGTCTTCTTTTAAAACAACTTTTTCTACACTATTACATTAAAAACATTAAACTTCTCCACTTGTACATTGTAAATATATTTATTCCTTCATTTCTGTTCCTTGTTTTCTTGCTTGCTGGTATGTCTGCTTATATTGGACAGTTGTTAAATGTGAAGGTCACAGCATAAAAGCATATCCTTGAAGTTTTGCTACTTTCTCTTCCAGGCTGAGAAGAACCGACAAGCTCTGGCAGGGGCCGAGGCCCAGGACAAAGGCAGCAGTGGGCCTATGAGGCTGTACGTGGGATCCCTGCACTTCAACATTACCGAGGAAATGTTACGAGGAATATTTGAACCTTTTGGCAAGGTGAGAAAGGACGTTTCGTTTTCCACATCTCCACAAAAAAAAAAAATAGCTGAGGTGATTTGGTAAGAATGGTTACCAAGATGATTGACTTCAGATTTTTCTAGAAAAACGAGTGGTCCCGCTTGTCTCAAAAGTGTTGTATGTACATTGTAATGATTTCATTGCTGCGGGAATGAATTCTTGTGTAAAAGTCTGACCTGTTCACCGGACAAAATGGCAAGTTCCTAATAATCTACTGGTATGGCGATATTCTTAGCTGTTCAACCTTACATAGTGTCAGTAAAATGCTGGCACAAACACTGGTCCTCTCACATGGATTGTTTATTCCTATTGCAGATTGAACACATTAATCTCATTCGAGAGAGCGATACCGGTCGATCAAAGGGCTTTGGATTTGTTTCGGTCAGTATTAAGTAAACGGTTTCATTACTCTGATTTTGCTATGTTAGCATGCATTCGTATTTATGTAATTGGCACATGGAAATTGCTTTAATCATATAAATTCATAGTCAAATAAAAAGGTGTCTAAGCAATTGCAACATACTTACCTGTTGATTGCAGCATCCACCCAGAGGATGGTAAAAAGTTTTTTTAAAGAGCTGGCAATCTAAAGCTATTTATAAGCTATCAAGTTCAGCCTGCCACTGGTGGCTATAAACCTGCTGCAGCATCTGCTATGGCATTCAATAACTTAATGTGTGCTCACTTTCAGTTTCACTCGGCTGACGACGCAAAGAAAGCCCTGGAACAGCTCAACGGTTTCGAGCTAGCGGGTCGTCCAATGAAAGTAGGGCATGTCACAGAGAGGTCTGCAGAGAACCAGGGTGGCTCGATGCTCGACTCGGAGGATATGGACCGTGCCGGGGTGGATCTTGGTGCCACTGGACGGCTGCAGCTTATGGCGAAATTAGCAGAAGGTAACCATACAAAATTTGACATTGATTGGTAGTCGGGTGATAGAGGCAGGAAGTAATTAAAAAAAATTGAACAATGTGTGTGAAAAGGATTTGCAGGGGTGAAAGTAGATTTGCAGGGGTGAAAGTATTCTGTAAATGCATGTTCAGCAACTATACTTGACTCTGAGGTCCTGATATGATATGTGACGTTACATTCTGAAAGCCCCTTGAAAATTGCTTGCTTTCTTTTGCAGCAAGTTTACCGGCCTTTGATTAGGCTGGTGTCTTGTTTTAAAGTTCAACAAGATGACTGTAGTTCTGAAGATTTTCCAGGCATGACAATTTTGTAAAGTTGGGTGTGGCTTTATTTTCACAACTTTGAATTTTTGCCCCCAACGCGGTACAATCCACAACACTTAATGCCTCGAATGGTCGATACCTGGTACATGGCATTATTTATGCCAGCCTCCCATACACAGCTAAAAAACCAGCAACCCTGTGCAGAATTAGCAGTAGTATTCATTGCGTACTGCATTTTAAAATAATTCAAGTGTCCGAGTGTCCAGCTGTTTGGTACTTTACAATGAGCTTTGTCTTTATGGTCAGGGAGACTTGGTTAGGCAGTCTGTGCGGGCAGTTGTGCCACCATGCAATACTATATAATGATGACCATCTGCTTCCCTTCTCCCCAGGTACCGGCTTTGACATACCTCAGGCCGCCGCGTCGGCCCTAAACATGCCGACGTCTCCGCAGGCCCCCGCCCAGGCCGCCGCGCCCCCCATAGCCACACAGTGCTTCATGCTCTCCAACATGTTTGACCCCAACACGTAAGTTTACATCGCGCTTGCTTCCCTCAATCTTAAGACCAACCATGGTGCTAAGAGGCAAGTCTGGGGATCCAGAAGAAAGATATGTAAAAGAAAGACCACGGTGGTCTTAAAAACGTGGTCTTAAATGCATGGATTTCAAAATAGAGGGGAAAATGTATACTGTGACAAAAGAGAATGCCCACAATAATGGAACACTAAATTCCGGGGATGAAATTTTCCTGAAAATATTGAGGCAAAGGTTACTGACAAGCATTTTCGTAGATCGTAGATTGCATATGGAATTGTTTATGTGGCATTGTAGTGTCTATTCTTTATTGGTTTTCTTAACCCCAGGGAGACGGCCGAGAATTGGGACGTGGAAATCCGAGATGACGTAATTGATGAATGCAACAAACATGGCGGGGTTCTACACATCTATGTAGACAAGGCCTCCCCTCAGGGCAACGTGTACGTGAAATGTCCAAGCATCTCGGCTGCTGTGGCCTCAGTCAACGCGCTGCATGGACGTTACTTTGCAGGTAATGCGACTACACTTTCGTCATACTTTGCATTGTCCTACAAGATTCTTAAACGTTAGTACTAGTTTGTGTTATCACCAGTGGTATCACAAACATGATGTTACGACTGCTTCATTATAATGATTCTTACATAGCGCACAAATCTACATACCTAGTAACACTTCCTATTAATCAAAAATGTTACTAGAATTAAAATACAAAGATAAGACACCTTGTTTTGTGTTCAAGATGATATTGATATTTTGTTCTTTAACTGAATCCTTCTAGTTGCTTCTTTTTTTCTTTCCAGGCAAGATCATCACAGCTGCCTATGTCCCTCTTCCCAACTACCACGCTCTGTTCCCAGAAGCCCTGCGGAGCACGGCCTTAGTTCTGTCCTCTTCTCAACAAGCTGCCGTGGCAGCCGGTGCCATGGTGATGCCTCCTCCTCAGCCGCTGATGCAGGCTCCCAACATGCCTTTCCTCTGACCGTGTCCACACATTGGGAGGCTGGGGATGGTACAGCAGAAAACACGCTTCCAGTGTTTGTGTGACAGTGAACATATACTGGGGTACAGCCTCGAGGCTTCCACCTTAATATGACAGATTCACAACCTTGTGACGGATTGACCAGGTTTTGTGCGGGCTGTTTTAGGCAGGGCCTTTGCAGATGTCGTTCAGGATCAGAATTCAGATGTCAAGTCTTGGGATGAAGATTTCCACCAATACTCGGACAGCTCACCACTCCTAGGTTTATCATGGGCTATGTCATAGCCTTTCCCACTGGCAAACTTTACCAGCTGTCAGCTGCAGTAAATTTGAAGGCGTGTGCCTAGGCATTCACTCCTCCAGTAGCCTAGATGTGTGTATGTCCTGTATTGCTCATCCAGAGCTGGTAAAACACATCATTGCAGATGCTTAATTACCATTCCACTGGTAAGCCTAACGTTGTATCTTAATGCAGAACAACGGGAGAGTAGGCCAAGGCTTTCATGCTTTTATTCTGATAAGTTCTATTGCTATATTTGGGAGTATGAAAACTACTTTGGCTGTG
>JAAUYG010039254.1_pt1 | contig 12211 bp, 8 predicted proteins | sample 7278091 | NCBI WGS metagenome assembly JAAUYG01 (sample SAMN14350201, study PRJNA611818) | marine sediment metagenome | isolation source: surface marine sediment (0.6m) | place: French Polynesia: Moorea | collected 2018-08
GAGCGAGCTCGTCATCACCAAGGCCAACCAGCTCGAAGGTCGGATCAGCGCCCTGCTCCGGGCCCAGACCGTGCGCAAGCTGTCCAGGCGGGTCCGCCTGCCCCTGGACCCGGACATCCTCACCGCGGCGCTGCCGGAAGGCCTGGCGATCCTGCGCCAGCTCTTGGCCGCGCCCGCGATCTGGTGGGAAACCCTGAGCCTGGAGCAGCGCAGCGACTTCCTCCTCTACCGGATGCTGCTGCTGGGCGGCTTGCTGGCTATCGGGCTCGGGGCCACACTTCGCTACTTCCTGCAGCGCTGGCTGAGGCGCGACCCGGCGGAAGAAGCGCCAAGCTATTCGCGCCGCCTCTTCGCAGGGATCGGCAAGGGCCTGGCCGACGGCGCGATCCCGGCTCTGATCCTGGCGGCCTTCCTCCATCGCAGCTCCGCGCCGGACAGCCTGCTGAGCGGGCTGCTGGGCGACATGGCCCAGAGCCTGTTCCTGGTCCTGATCATCTTCGTGCTGACCTGGGCCTTGTCCCGGGCGGTGCTGGCACCCGACCTGCCGGCCTGGCGGCTCTTGCCGCTGCTGCCGGAGAACGCGCGGCGGATCAACCGCCGCATCTCCTTGCTGGTGGCCGTCTTCGCCGTCGATCTTTTTCTCATATGGTCGACCGAATCCCTGCCGATCTCGCTGGAGCTGGAGTCGTTCTATGCCTTCGTAACCAACACCTTGGAAGCCGTCGTCGCCCTGACCCTGCTGCGGGCCTCGCTGTGGCGCTATGCGCCCGAGGCCGGCGACGTCCGGCCCGAGGAAGAACGCGCGAAGATGCCGGCGCGCCGGCGCCGGGCCTGGACGATCGCCCGGCGCCTGGCCGCACTGATCGCGCTCTCCTCCATCGCCGCCTCGCTGCTCGGCTACGCCGACCTCGGCAGCTACCTGATCAACAACCTGATCTTCAGCGCCGGCCTGCTGGCCTGCATCTTCCTGTTGCGCGGCCTGGGGCGGGAGCTGATCGGCTGGGGGCTGCGGGCGCGGATGGTCCGCGAGTACCTGGAACTGAAGCACCAGACCCGCAGCCTCCTGAAGTTCTGGTTCCGCTTCGCCCTGGACATCGCCGCCTGGGGCTTCGCCATCGCGCTCGGCCTCCTGGTCTGGGGCGTGCCGAGGAACGATCTCTGGAACTGGGTCGTGGCCCTCTTCGCCGGCTTCAGGATCGGCAACGTCAAGATCTCGCTGGGCGAGATCGTGACCGCCGTCATCGTCTTCCTGGTGGTCGTGGCCGTCACCCGGATGCTGCAGCGGACCCTGAACGAGAAGGTCTTCCCGCGTACGCGCTTCGACATGGGCGTACGCAACTCGCTCTCGATGGCATTGGGCTACGTCGGCTTCGCCGTCGCGGCGCTGATCGGCATCAACGCCCTGGGGCTCGACCTCTCCAACCTGGCGATCATCGCCGGCGCGCTTTCGGTCGGCATCGGCTTCGGCCTGCAGGCCATCGTCAACAACTTCGTCTCGGGCCTGATCCTGCTGGTCGAGCGGCCGGTGAAGGTCGGCGACTGGGTCATCATCGGCGGCTACGAGGGCAAGGTGAAGCGGATCTCGGTGCGCGCGACCGAGATCGAGACCTTCGACCGGCAATCCGTGATCATCCCGAATTCCGAGCTGATCTCCAGCGCAGTCGGCAACTGGACCCACAAGGACCGGCTCTGCCGGGTGATCATCGACATCGGCGTGGCCTACGGCTCCGACACCGCCAAGGTGCGCGAGCTGCTGCTGGGCTGCGCCGAGGCGAACTCCCACGTGCTGAAGCAGCCGCCGCCCTATGTGGTGTTCCGGAACTTCGGCGAGTCCTCCCTGGACTTCCAGCTGCGCTGCTTCCTGAGCGACGTCGACTATTTCCTCCGGGTGCCCAGCGACCTGCGCTTCGACATCGACGAGGCCTTCCGCAAGGAGGGTATCGAGATCCCCTTCCCGCAGCGCGACCTGCACGTCAAGTCGGTGGGCGAGCTGCCGAAGGCCCTGGCCGAAAGCGAGGCCCCGAAGGCGGAGAGGAAGCCCGCAGCGCCGACGCCGATCAGCGCCGCCATCAGGGACGTGCCGGAGGCCGAAGGTTCCTAGAAAGAGGAATCCGGTTCTTTCAGGAAGCGCTCCTCCTCGGGCGTCGAGTCCCGGCCCAGGGCGGTGTTGCGGTGAGGGAAGCGGCCGAAGCGGGCGATGATGTCGCGGTGCCGCCGGGCGTAGTCCGCCCAATCCGGATTGTCGGTCAGCTCCTCGACCAGGCGGCAGCAGTCCTCCTGGTCGGCCAGCGTCTCGCTGTGCTCCAGCGGCAGGTAGAGGAAGAGCCGCCGGGCCTGGTCGAGCTCCCGGTCGAAGCCCGCCTCGATCGCCCGCCGGGTCACCGCACGGGCCGCGGCATCGCCGTCGAAGGCGCGGCTGTCGCCGCGGTACAGGTTGCGCGGCACCTGGTCGAGGAGCAGCACCAGGGCGAGGGCGCCCTCCGGCGTCTCGGCCCAGCCGTCGAGCTCGCCGCGGGCCGCCGCCTCGGCGGCCGGGGCCAGTCGCGCCTTCACCTCGGCGTCGAAGGCGGGGTCGCTGACGAACCAGCGCGCGGCCATGCCCGGCCCGAACCAGAAGCCCAGCACGTCGGAAATCGAGGTCATCAAATCCAGCCTTTCAGAGCCCGCGAACGCCCGGCAACATGACACAAGCGGGCCGCCGAGGGGAGGCCGGAAAGGTCCGCAAAAGGCAGGGAGGCCGGCAGGCGACGGCCGCCGAGACGGCGGCACCCGGAATTGGCACCTTTGCCCGAACCCTGCTGGGCAGCAACAAGCACATGACGATTCCTCGCAATCGACCGGGGTCCGACTTCATCCGGATTCTAGATTAGTCTATTATGTTTTACAGACCATTACGGCCCAGGCTTGGAATCTGACTTTGAAGCAGGAAGCGTCGAGCTTTCTTAATGGGTACCATTTAGAATTCCTCTAAAGTCACCCATGGGTACCAAATTAGAGAATTTCCAATGTAGAGATTCCGGCATTTCGGCCGCCTCGGGACGCGGCCGACCGGGGTCGAGACCAAGGCGGCCGGCGGTCCTCGTCCGGGGTGGCGGGGCCCCTCCCCGCCCCCGCCCCCGCCCTCGCCAACGAGACCATCCGGGACCACGTCCAGGGCGTCACGCCGGCGCCGCCAGGAAGCGGCGGATCAGGATCCGGAGCGTCGGCAGCAGGCTGCGCGGATCGTGCTCGGGGTCGAGGATCGAGCGGCCGCAGAGACCGTCCAGAAGCGCGATCAGGACCTCGGCCGCGGGGGCGGCGGTAAGGCCCGGATCGATCAGGCCCTCGGCCTGGCCAGCCTCGAGCGCCGTGACCACGCCGGCCTTCATCTCGGCGGCGTTGCCGAGGAAGCCTTCGGCCACCCGGGGGTTGCGTGCCGCCTCGGCCAGGACCTCGACGGCCAGGCGGCCCTCGTCCGGATCGGCGTAGGCGAGCAGCACCGCCTCGACCACCGCCTCGAGGCCGGCGACCGGGTCGCGGCTCTCGGCCAGGTCGGCCAGCAGGGTCGCGTTCTCACGCTGCTCCGCCTCCGCGATGGCCTCGATGATCGCGTCCTTGCTGTCGAAGTAGCGGTAGAGCGCGCCCGGGCTCATGCCGGCTGCGGCACAGATCTCCTGCATGCCGGTCTGATGGAAGCCGCGCCGGATGAAGCAGCCGGCCGCCGCCTCCAGGATCTCGCCGCGCCGCGCCTCGAAGCGGGCCTGATCACGGGTCCGTGCCAAGGTAACCTCCCTCCACCACACCGCCTTCGGAAGCAGATAACGAGAATGGTCGTTCACATTTTCCTTGACCGCAAGCCCCTCCCGCCCAAGTAATAACGAGAACGATCATTCTCGTTATCGACCTGGAACCCGAAGGAGGACCGGCACATGGAGGCGTCCCTCAGCGCAATCGAGACGGCGATCTTCGAGATCGGCGATCTGCTGGCGGTCGCCGCGCTCGGCCTGCTGCTGGTCGAATTGCTGTGGCTCTGGCGGCGCGGCCGCCTCGACAAGGACCGCGGGCTCGAGATGCTCGCCAGTTACAGCACCCTGGTCCCGTCGATCGCGGTCGAGATCCTGCTGGCCGCGTCCTGGATCACCGTCTACTTCGTCGTCCAGGCCCTGGTGCCCTGGCAGGTCCCGACCACGGTCTGGACCGCCGTCCTGGCGGTGATCCTGGTCGACCTCGCCTACTACTGGGAGCACCGGCTGTCGCACCAGATCCGCCTGCTCTGGGCCCTGGCCCACTCGGTCCACCATTCCTCGCCGCATTTCAACCAGGCCACGGCCTACCGCATCTCCTTCATGGACCAGTTCATCTCGCCGATCTTCTACCTGCCGGTCGTCGCCCTGGGCTTCGAGCCTCTGCTGGTGCTGGGGGCCTTCGTCTTCATCCTCAGCTACCAGACCTGGCTGCACACCGAGATGATCGGCCGCCTGGGCTGGATCGACCGGGTCTTCAACACGCCCTCGAACCACCGGGTGCACCACGGCGCCGACGCCGGCTACCTGGACCGCAACTACGGCGCCGTGCTGATGGTCTGGGACCGGCTCTTCGGCACCTACCAGGCGGAGGTGGAGACCCCGGTCTACGGCTTGACCAGGCCGCTCGACTCCAAGAACCCGCTGAAGGTCCACTTCCACGAGGCGGTCCTGCTGCTGCGCGACCTGCGCGCGGCGGGATCCCTGGGCGAGGCCCTGGGCCTGCTGTTCCGGCGCCCGGGCTGGCGGCCGCGGCCGCGGCGCGCGGAAAGCCGGGCGACGACCGGATGATCGGATCATAGAGCGCGGAGGAGTGGCTGGGGCGCCAGGATTCGAACCTGGGATCGCGGGACCAAAACCCGCTGCCTTACCGCTTGGCTACGCCCCAAGCACCTTTGCAGACGGCGCGGACCTTACGTCCGGGCCGAGGGTTTCGCAAGATCGCAGGCGCGGCCGCGCGGCCCGGTCAATCGGCGACCGGCGCCGCCGCGACCCACCAGTCCGGATGGGCCGAAGACAGCGCGGCGGCCGCGGCCTCGGCCTCTTGCGCCGCGGCGAAGATGCCGAAGCAAGTGGCGCCGCTGCCCGACATGCGGGCCAGGCGGCAGGCCTCGGCGGCGCGGAGCGCGGAGAGCACCTCGCCGATCCGCGGCGCCAGGGCGAGCGCCGGCGGTTCCAGGTCGTTGCGGGTCGCCGTCAGAAGGCGCAGCAGTTGGTCCAGGTCAGCCGTCGACGTCCAGGCGAAAGGCGAGGAGAAGGCGCCCTGGCGGGCCCTGAAGACGTCCGGGGTCTGTACGGGTACGCCCGGGTTGACCAGGACCATCCAGAAGGGCGGCAGGGGCGGTGCTGGGGTCAGGACCTCGCCGATGCCGCGCGCGAAGACCGGGCGGCTCTCGAGGCAGGGCGGCACGTCGGCGCCGAGTTCCAGCGCCAGCGCCTGCAGCTCCGCCTCCGGAACCTCGAGATCCCAGAGCCGGATCAGGCCCCGCAGGGTCGCCGCCGCGTCGGCCGAGCCGCCGCCGATGCCGGCCGCGACCGGAAGCTGCTTCAGCAGGCGGAGATGGGCGCCCGGCAGCCGCTCCGTCCCGAGGCGCGCCTGGAGTCCCCGGGCGGCACGGAAGACCAGGTTGTCAGAGCCGTCCACGGCCACGGCGGTCGCGAAGGGGCCCCACATCTCGAGCGCGAGCCCGCGACGCCGTCCCATGAACAGCTCGTCCCCGACATCGGGAAAGACCATCAGGCTGTCCAGCTCGTGGTAGCCGTCGGGCCGCTTGCCGGTCACGTGCAGGTAGAGGTTGACCTTGGCCCGGGCGCGCAGGCGCAGCTCCGCAGGGGCCGCCCCCGCCATCTCGCCAGCCATACCGCGGTCAGATGTTCTGCTTGTCGGCGCTCTGCAGGCCGGTGTCGAGCTTGCTCTCGATCGTCGGAACAAGCTCCGCCTCGGGCTCGAAGCTCAGCGCCCGGCGCCACTGGAAGCGGGCCTCGGACTTGCGCCCGACCTTCCAATAGGCGTCGCCCAGGTGGTCGTTGATCACCGGGTCGTGGGGCCGCAGCTCGACCGCGCGCTCCAGGTACTTCACCGCGTTCTCGTACTCGCCGACGCGGTAGTAGACCCAGCCCAGGCTGTCGACGATGTAGCCGTCGTCGGGCCGCAGCTCGACCGCGCGGTAGAGCATGCCCTTGGCCTTGTCGAGGTTCATCTTCTTCTCGACCCAGGAGTAGGCCAGGTAGTTCATGACGTAGGGCTGCTCCGGCTCGAACTCCAGCGCCTTGAGGAAGTCGGCCTCGGCCCGGTCCCAGGCGTCGGTCCGCTCCAGCGCGATCCCGCGGAAGTACAGCACCGACCAGTGCCGGGCCTGCGGCTCGCCGATCCGCTCCAGCGCCCGGTCATAGGCGACGACCGCCTCCGCGAAGCGTTCCTGGGTGCGCAGCAGATTGCCCATGTAGTACAGCGGCTCGAAATGCTTCGGCTTGCGGGCCGCGAGGTCGTCGAAGCGCGCGACGGCGTCGTCGACCCGCTCCTGCCGGCCGAACTCCTCGGCGATCCGCAGCTGCACCGACCAGTAGTAGGGCGAGTCCTCGCTGACCCTCTCATAGGCCGCGATCGCTTCGTCGCCGCGCTCCTGCTGCTGCAGGATCTCGCCCTTCAGGACCTGGGCCGCATCGAAGCTGGGCCGCAGCCGCAGCGCGAGGTGCGTGTAGATCAGCGCCATGTCCTCGGAGCGCTCCTGGCCGAGCAGGCTGCCGAGGTTGAAGAGGGACTCGGCGAAGCCGGCCATGGGATCCGCGACCTCGGCCTCGGGCCGCTCGCCCTTGGACAGGCGCGCCAGCATGGGGTCGAAGAAGGTGGTCTCGGGGCTGCGCGACAGCACCTCGCGGTAGGTTTCCTCGGCCTTGTCCTTGTGCCCCAGGCGCTCGTAGGCGTTGCCGGCCAGGACCGCGAGCCGCAGCCAGGGCCGCCCGGAGGCTTCCCGCGCCTGATCGTAGTCGGCCTCGGCCGCCGCCGTGTCGCCGGCCACGTCCAGCAGCAGGCCCATCTGCAGGTTGTAGATGGCTTCGAAGCCGTTGACCTCGGCCAGCGTGTTGACCCGCTCCAGGGCCAGCTGCTTGTTGCCGTCGCCCAAGGCGATCCAGGCGCCGGCGACGCTGGAAACCACCTGCGCCAGACCGTCGGCGGGCATCGCCGCGATCTGCGCCTCGGCGTCCGGGTAGTCGCCGCGCAGCATGGCGTCGACCGCGAGCACCAGCCGCGCCGTGGCGTGGTCCGGCCGGATCCGGATCAGGCGCTTGGCCAGGTCGATCGCCTCGACGTCGCGGCCGTCGCCGGCCGCAAGCGCGAAGGCCCGCGCCAGGATCTGCAGGTTCTCCGGATCGAGCTCCAGCGCGCGCAGCATGAAGTCCGCGGCCAGCGACAGGTCCCGCTGCCGGTCCGCATGGCGCCCGGCCAGGTAGTGGCCGTAGGGCGAGCGCGCCAGCAGGTATCCGCCGGTCTCCGCGCCGTCGGCGGCGGCCAGAAGAACGGGTTGGCCGCTCGGCTGCCCGGCATCGACGGTCTCGGGGAGGGATTCGCAGGCAGCCATAAGGCCCGCGGCAAAGACGGGCGCCATGATCGGCATCCATTTTCCGCGGCCTGGCCTCAGATCGGTCATCCTCGGCACCATGTCGCTCCGGATCGTTTTGGCTGAAGCCCGCCGGCCCTTGGCCGGTCCGGGTAACTTGACTTTACATGACCCTATGAGCCTTCGACAACTGTCCCGCAAGCCTTCTCCCAGCGAAAGCATCAGGAAATCACGCCGGGCTCACATGTTCGGATAGTTCGGTCCACCGGTCCCTTCGGGCGTGACCCAGTCGATGTTCTGCGTCGGATCCTTGATGTCACAGGTCTTACAGTGGACGCAGTTCTGGGCGTTGATCTGCAGCCGCGGATTGCCGCCGTCCTCGTCGCGCACGATCTCGTAGACCCCGGCCGGGCAGTAGCGCTGCTCCGGCGCGTCGTAGAGGGCGAGGTTGTGGTCGATGGCAACGGCAGGGTCCTTCAGCTGCAGGTGCACCGGCTGATCTTCTTCATGATTCGTATTGGAAAGGTAAACAGATGATAAACGATCGAAGGTAATTACGCCGTCCGGCTTGGGATAGTCGATTTTCGGCATGTCCTTGGCCGGCTTCAGGCTCTCGTGGTCCGGCCGCGTGTGGCGCAGGGTCCAGGGCGCCTTGCCGCCCAGGACCTTGAGGTCGAAGCCGCCGTAGAGCGTGCCGCCGACCAGGCCCCATTTGGCGAAGGCCGGGCGGAAGTTGCGGGCCCGGTGCAGCTCCTCGTGAACCCAGGAGGCCTCGAAGCTGCGTGGATAGGCGCTCAGCTCCGCCTCGGCGCCCTCGCCGGCCTGCAGGGCCGCGGCCGCGGCCTCGGCGGCCAGCATGCCGGACTTCATGGCGTTGTGACTGCCCTTGATCTTGGGGACGTTGAGGAGGCCGGCCGAGCAGCCGATCAGGGCGCCGCCCGGGAAGACCAGCTTGGGGATCGCCTGCAGTCCGCCCTCGTTCAGCGCCCGGGCGCCGTAGGCCAGCCGCTTGCCGCCTTCCAGCATCGGCCGGATCGCCGGATGGGTCTTGAAGCGCTGGAACTCCTGGAAGGGCGAGAGATGCGGGTTCTCGTAGTCGAGCCCGACGACGTAGCCGACGTAGGCCTGATTGTCCTCCAGGTGATAGATGAAGGAACCGCCCCAGGTCTTGCTGTCCACGGGCCAGCCCGCGCTGTGGATCACCAGGCCCTGCTGGTGCTGCGCGGGATCGAGCTGCCAAAGCTCCTTGAGGCCGAGGCCGTAGGTCTGGGGATCGACGCCCTCGCGCAGGCCGAAGTGGGCCATCAGCCGCTTCGACAGGGAGCCGTGGCAGCCCTCGCCGAAGAAGGTGTACTTGCCGTGCAGCTCCATGCCGGGCTCGAAGCTGTCCTTCGGCTGGCCGTCGCGGCCGACGCCCATGGCACCCGTGGCGACGCCCTTGACCCGCCCGTCGTCGTGGAACAGCACCTCGGCAGCGGGAAAACCGGGATAGATCTCGGCGCCCAGGGCCTCGGCCTGCTCCGCCAGCCAGCGGCAGACGTTGCCGAGCGACACGATGTAGTTGCCCTTGTTGTGCAGCTGCGCGGGCAGGGTCCAGACCGGGATCGAGAAGGCGCTTTTTTCCCGCAGCATCAGGAACTTCTCGGCGGCCACCGGGCTGTTCAGCGGGGCGTCCTTGTCCTTCCAGTCCGGGATCAGCTCGTTCAGCGCCCGGGGATCGAGCACCGCGCCGGAAAGGATGTGCGCGCCGACCTCTGAGCCCTTCTCCAGGACGCAGACGCTGATCTCCCGGCCGCTCTCGGCGCTCAGCTGGCGCAGGCGGATCGCCGCGGCCAGACCTGCCGGTCCGGCGCCGACGATCACCACGTCGTATTCCATCGCCTCTCGTTCCATCGGCCCGATCTCCCCATTCGATCGGCGGCGCCCGGCCGCGAGCCCGCCGTTTTCCGGTCTTTCCCTGCACCCCGCCTCGCGGTATAGCCGAACGCCCGCGGGACGCCAAGCCACGCCGCTAGGCCCGCCGCTCTAAACCGATGCTTCACGCCGAGGCCGCCAAACGGCGTCCTGGCGCGCGCGCCGGGACCTCGCGAGCCCGCCCGGCACGGTCGCGGCGCCTCCTGGATCGGGGCGCGGATTGGGGGCCGGATTGGGGGCCGGATTGGGGGCCGGATTGGGGGAAGGACCATGCTACTGGACCGCACGATAAAGGAACTGATCGTCCGCCAAGCCCTCGTGGACGTCCATCGCGAGCACATGAGCGACAGCTATGTCAGCGGCGCGATCATCGAGATGTCCTACAGCTACCTCTACCTCAGGCGCTTCGACGACGAGGGCCGCTATGACGGCCTTTCGGTGCTGCGCAAGGACGACATCACGCGGCTGGCCTGGAGCGGCCGGGAGCGCGAGGCCATCACGCGCCTGATCCGGCGCAGCGGCCAGCTTCCCGGAAGGCCCAAGATCGAGCTCGATTCCTTCCAGACGGTGATCCGGACCCTGAACGCCCACTTCGGCCATGCCGTGCTCTTCACCGAGGAGCTGGACAGCGACCTGGCCGCCGCCGGCGAGGTCGAGGAAATGGACGAGGAGACCGTGGTCCTGCGGCTCTACGGTCCGAAGGAGAGCCTCGACCGCCCCTACAGCCTGCTTCACCTTTCCGACGTCACCCGGGTCGAGGCCGATACCGCGCACCTGCGCAACCTGATCGCCTTGCACGAAAAGCCGGCGCTGAAGGCCGAGACCTCGTGACAAAGCTGCGCGCCGCTTTCGCCGCGCGGCGAAGGGCGCTATCTAGGAGGCGAGGCCCTGCCCCCGGAGGCCGGCCACAGGGACGATACATCCGCTTTCGCAGAAACCGACTCGAGACTATCTTTCGCCCATGTCGCCTGCCCTCCTGACGCAAGATGCCGCGCTCGCCGCGCTCGCCTGGCAGATCGAAGCCGGCGCCGACGAAGCGATCGGCGAGGCGGCGGTCGACCACTTCGCCCGCTCGGCGGCAGCGGCCGAGGCCAAGCGGCAGGCCGAGGCACGGGCCGGAGACGCGGCCGCGCGGCCGTCACGCAGCGAAGCGCTGCGGGCGCCAGACGGCCAGCAGGGCTTCTGGGAGGCGGCGCCGGCCGAGCTGCGCTCAGGCAGCGACGCGGTCGCCACGGCCCGCCGGCTCGCCGCCGGCGCCCGCAACGTCGATGAGCTGCGCGAGGCCCTGGCCGGCTTCGACGGCTGTCCCCTCAAGCAGACCGCGACCAAGCTGGTCTTCGCCGACGGCAATCCTCAGGCCCGCTACATGATCGTCGGCGAGGCGCCGGGACCGCAGGAGGACCGCCAGGGCGTCCCCTTCGTCGGCCCCAGCGGCAAGCTGCTGGACGCCATGCTGGCCGCCATCGGCCTGGACCGCGAGAGCGTCTACATCACCAACATGCTGTTCTGGCGCCCGCCCGGCAACCGCACCCCGACCGCCGCCGAGATCGCGACCTGCCTGCCCTTCACCGAGCGGCACATCGAGCTGGTGGCGCCCGACTACCTCATGCTGGTCGGCGGCTCCTCGGCCAAGTCCCTGCTGGGCCGCAGCGAAGGCGTCCTCAAGCTGCGCGGCCGCTGGTTCCACTACCAGTCCCCGGGGATGCCGCGGCCGATCCCGGCCCTGGCGACGCTCCATCCGGCCTACCTCCTTCGCCAGCCGGCCCAGAAGCGCCTGGCCTGGCGCGATTTCCTGAGCTTCCGCGCCGCTTTCGCCAGCGGCAGCGACCCGGCCGCCGGGTCATGACCGACTTCGTTAACCAGATGTTATCGAGAACAATTGATAAAGGGCCTCGAGGCATTGGTTGCGGCAGCATTAACCACCGTCAGTTTCTGCGCCCTAGGGGAGAGCTAAGTGAGATTCAGGCAGATCCACCGGCTTCTCGTTGCCGCCGTCGCGGCTTCCGTCTTCGTCGCCCTGGCCCCGAAGGCCCAGGCTGCGCCGCCGGACCCGGTCCCGGCCGAGGCCGCCGAGGCCCCAGTCCAGGTCCAGCTGGCCGACGCCACGACCGGCAACATCGGCCGCAACGGCCTGCCGCAGGTGCTCTCGGCGGCTGACGCCGAGCGCTACCGCAAGATCTTCTTCCTGCAGCGCAGCGGCAAGTGGAAGGCCGCCGACAAGCAGATCGCGGCCCTGACCGACCGCCGCCTGATGGGTCACGTGCTGTATCAGCGCTACATGCACCCGCGCTCCTATCGCGCCAAGTACAGCGAGCTCAAAGGGTGGATGGACCGCTACGCCGACCATCCCGACGCCGCGCGGGTCTACCGCCTGGCCCTGAAGCGGCGGCCGAAGAACTACAAGCGTCCCCAGCGCCCGGTCTCGCCCAGCCGCTCGCTGCTGAGCCCGATCCGCAAGGTCGGCACCAGCGAGTACATGTCGCCGCGCAAGCGCAGCGCCAGGACCGGCCGCAAGGTCCGGCAGATCCAGCGCCAGGTCCGGCGCAACATCTACCGGACCCGGCTCTCGGCGACCGAGAGGCTCCTGGCCAAGACGTCCACGCGGCGGCTGCTCGACCAGGTCGAGCTGGACGAGGCCCACTCTCAGGTCGCCGCCGCCTGGTTCTACTACGGCAAGCCCAAGAAGGCCTTCGACCTGGCCGACCCGGCCGCCCGCCGCTCGGGCAGCAAGATCCC
>JAAUYG010097234.1_pt1 | contig 12211 bp, 8 predicted proteins | sample 7278091 | NCBI WGS metagenome assembly JAAUYG01 (sample SAMN14350201, study PRJNA611818) | marine sediment metagenome | isolation source: surface marine sediment (0.6m) | place: French Polynesia: Moorea | collected 2018-08
GTAGTAGCAGGAGCAGTAGCAGGAGTAGCAGTAGTAGTAGTAGTAGTAGTAGTAGTAGTAGTAGTAGTAGTAGTAGTAGTAGTAGTAGTAGTAGTAGTAGTAGTAGTAGGGGGTAGTAGTAGTAGTAGTAGTAGTAACAGCAGCAGTAGTAGTATGAGGATCACGAGCAATTAACACCGGTGCCACATTGGCAGGCCACGTTCTTTTTGAATAATCACCTTGCCTTAATCATAATACCTTTTAATTATTTTGTTAGACAAAGTTTAGACACAAGTTGAGACACATCATCAGATTTCGTGTGTTTGAAAACTACTGACCTGGTTTCATAGATTTAAAATTTAGTAAGCACTAAAATATGGACTGTTGCCGGCCACTTGACGTAATTTTAAACGTATGTCTCTTGCTTTGCGACACCTTTCATTGTTTTTATAGGCCTTTATGGGGGGGGGGGGGTAAGTTACATTTTGGATTAATGTAATTAATGTGGATTAATGCAACCAAACTACATCTGCCCTCTGTGAGGGGTAGATGCCTCTACATATATGTCCACTTAGTATTAGTTAAAGCGACTAACGTTTAGTAACTATGTTTTGGGTAGTGATGAATACCACATTCAACTGTCTGGTGGTCACCTGGTACTAATGTTCTGCAACGTTACTAAAAGTCCTTTTCAGAAACTATACATGATGTGCTAGTGCCATATAAGTCAGAATTAGAACTGGCCACCGATATGCAAAGGTTGGTCATAATTACCATGGAAATGTTTCGCCTCCAGGGTGTAAGGGCAAAACTATAGTGGCTGTTACATTTAAATGCAAATGTACTTAGACATTGGAGAACTTCGTATTTGCGCATGCTTATTTCGTAGCTGGCTACACCTTCAGCCCTTGGGCTGGCAGTATTCAATTCACCCATATATCCAGATAAAACCACGGGCGATAATAACATGACAGGGTCAGTCGCTTGACAGTGAAGAAACACTGTAACACTATTATGGGGGGGGGGGGGGGGATCTGATGAAAATTAGAAAAGTAAAAAAAATATTCCATATTAAATATCATCCCTGTATAATAACTACCATCTTTAAATGTTACCCCAGGAAGCCATACACAAGGAACAATACGGGATAATATTATTACAGTTTAACGGGGGAAATGCCATAACACACATATTTCCAAGCATCACTTAGTAGAATGTGCATTACATGATTTACCCCGATATTAACGTTAGCAACACGAAACATACACAAGGGACCCAGAGACCTTGGCCCCCCAGAGAGTCTGCTTTATCACTTGCCAGATACATGTAGGAGGAAGTTAGGTTTATGCCTAACAGCCATTTGGCTACTGATCATTTGCTACAGCGAGTTTTGAACTTAAAAAGCCAAGATGACATTGGTTAGACACGGGTTAAATAAAAATGTACCCTATATACTGACACTCTAGGCACAAAGGCACCCCGTATACATGCATGTTGTACTAGTGTTCCCGAGTCCCAGATGTCACTCAGTTTTGCCCCACGACGAGAAGTTTTCAAGGTACAAGGTTGTTGAAAATCGGAAATGCACCGAATGATCCTAGAAAGACATTAAAGTCTTAAATGTCAAAAATAACATCTAGACACTAACTACTAACCTCTGAGGGACCAATTTCGGTCGGTCCATTTCGCTCCAACGACCAGACCAGCTATTTTCGACATGAAAGGTTGTCTACAATCAACAATGACCTCAAAATGACCATAAACATTCAAAATGAACATAACCATAACAAGTGTTATAGGTACAGTGCATACACTAAGCTAAGAACTTGCCCCCGAGGCTCAAATTTGTGGCCTTTACGCAGCATGACCATTGATTTCGTTTTCGAGATAGAAAGCTGTTGAATAGAGGAGAAATCGGAAATGCACCAAATGACCCAGATTAACCTGGAACACTTAACAGTCAAAAGTATACCGTGTACTCTAATTACTTTCACCCCCTCCCCCCTGGGTCGAGGCCCAAATTTTGGTCTGTTTTATCGATGTACGGCCAGCCGTTTTCGAGATACAAGGTGTAAAAAACCAGAAATGCACCGTATAACCTCACAATTGCTGTAAACATTAAATATCATAGTACTCTGTATACACTAAGAACAAGGCCCAAATTTTGGGTCCGTTTCACTTTATTTCGGGCCGTTGTGAAAATATTGCATATTGAATAGTTAACCCATTGATTACTATGCTAAAAGTCATATAAAAGAAAACAAATCTCAAAAATTAAAATTTTCAAATTTCACAGTTCTGTTAACAATGTTGAAACATTCACTCACATATTTTCCCATGTTAACGAACAGAAAAACTGGCAAAATTCAAAATTTGAAACTTCACACAATTCTTTAAACAACTTTGGTAGAGACCCTTCCTAGGTGTATGCATAAATTTTGAACACCTTTGTGAGAGATCCTGTGAGTGAGTGAGTTTGCCACGGGGTTTGCAATAATGTAATAACCCAGACCAATATACTGACTCCGAACCGGTCAGTCAGTTCCCCATCTCATTAGTGTTGGATGTCAAACTGATAAGTATAAACCTCCTATAGTTCTTACGTCTTTAGTGTGATGAGGTCTGTGATTGCACCCGGTCTCCCGCACCTCTAACCGAAAGGCTACGGGGCGCCATTAAGTACTTTAAAAAGGAGATATCGTTCGAAGTTTTTCCCATATGGTCTCATGTTGACCAAGCGCAAACAAAGTACTATATGAAACATTTTAAATTTGACAAATAAAGCAAAACTATACATTCTGGAGATATGGCTGACATTAATTTTCCCAAAACTTAATTGGCTTGTCACTTTCTGAGAAAACGGGTTTATTATGGACGGATAGACGGTCGATGAACGTCTGCATGACGAAAGTAGCTGTGCTGTGCAGCAACACAAATCACCACTTAGTCCAAATTTGTAACATTATGTTTATATTATTCCGAATACGTACGTGCCTGGATTAGAGTAGCTATACCATATACGTATCTATGACAAAGAGTATCTAGAATACAGTAATCAAGTATATAGAATATAGTAAACATACGTGTATAAGGTATATAATATCTATAATTATTCATATAATATGCCTCTCAATCAAACCCGTCAAACAAGTTACATTACAAACACATCCTTCAGTTACTTGCCTACTTATTCATATGACGGAGGTGGTTAGCCTGATTTATATATTTAGTGTACAATCTATTTTACGAGTTTGTGGAGATATGGGATATTAAAACAGGCTTAGCTCGAATTTGTCTATGCCATACAGATGTTGGCCTTGTGGTGACTTTAAAGGTTTGAATACATGGACGACACACGTACGTTGCAGTGTATGCTCCATCTTCAACACCACGCCAGCTGTAGTGAATAAAATAAGATGAGGCAAGCCAAAATCTACATACATATATAGGGCTCCACATTGGTAAAAAACGAAGTGTGGCATGGCCACTTTAAAAGTCGTAGAATCCCACGTGAGTCTTGATAAAAAGTGTGGAAAGTGACGTCAAAATCTTATAAAAGTTGTAGAATCGACGTTAAAATTTTGTAGAAGACGAAGGTCGACATGAAAGTCTTATAAAATCTAATAATAATATAAATACATATATAAAAATATTATAAAAATTGACGTGACGAAGTAAAATTCGTATCAAAACTGATATGGGACAAAGAAATAAAGCGATAAAAAGTGACGTGTGACACAGCATAAATTATTTAGACCCATGGAGAGGCCTATATATGTTTAGTCATATTAAAAGGGTGATTTTTCTTTTTATGAATTGCGTATGCTCTCAATGACGAATAAGCATGTAAAAACACGTCTCAGTGTTAGGGATCGGGCTCTGGTCAGTGGTAGCTGCAGTAGGAGACTGACAGCTTTCGCACACCAGGTTGCTCTCAGCGGTCTCACACAGAAAATGACTGTTGTGTGAACCAATGTAATCAGAAAGCCGACCATCAGGATCATTGTAGATATGTACACGATCATGCGTGGTGCCACCATTCGGATGTCCGGGTTGCCACAACCCCAGGTCGATGTGGTCTTCTGAATTACCCCAGACCCAGACAATATTGCCAGTGCCCGGGTCTATGACAGATTTCCTGCCCCCAATCCATATCCAGCCTGTGTAGCCTGACCAGGAGGGAAATAGAGTGAATGTGACACAGTGACATATACAAGTAGCTGGGATGAAGAAAAGAGTGGAATGTGTAGTCAGGCGTGTCATCGGTATTGCATAAGACATTGATAAGACCACAAAATAGAATAACAAGCTAAAAACGATGTAAGATTTGTCCATCGTATGCCTATCCATCCCGGGTTACCCATAGTCGTTATCATGTTTGTGAAAGTTTACAGTTTACAGTTTGATAATTTACAGATTATAGTTTGATAGTTTACAGCCAATGGCTCAGAAGAAGCACCCCAGTATGTGAGCCACTTTATCTGAAACGGCATTGTAATTCTTTATCACTGTCTTATGTACATGCTTGCATTGCTGAAATAAATCTATCTGTGTATGAACACTTATTTAAATCTTCCAGTTTAGGATCTTTTTAAAACCTGTAACATGAGCTGAGAGGCTGTGAGACTTACCCACTGCCTGCTTGACGGCGTCAAGCTCTGACAGCGTTGTCAGTTCGGCCAGATACACCCCCCCCCCCCCCTTTGTCCAGACATGACTGCCGGGCCTGATCCCAGGTACGCATTTCCCTGAACAGCTTGTAATATGAACTATTGACAGAAAATCCTCCTTGGAGTTCTGAATGGAAACAAAGTAACGACAATCTATTGCTCTTCTTAGATACACCACGAGGACTTGAAATTGCGCAGGGTAATTCATCTTTCTAGTTCTGTACAACAAAACGGTGGGGGTACTAACTACAGACTGACTCACTAAATTATGCTATCTACAACATGTATAATATCAGACAAATCAGTCGCGGTGTTGTCATAATTACCTAGCCATCTGAACATACACGGGAGCTTCGTATTCATCTGCTCTGCAATGAAAACCACGGGAAATATATTTGCGTCCATTTCGTATATATTTCAGTCATTTGTGCAAGTATCAATGAAATTTGTAAAGGTTTTACATGATTATTTTTGTTATAGATGTTCTTACATTAGTTTTAAGCACTATCGCGGATACTACACTCCCAACTCTTAGTTACTAATCTTTTATGATTTTTATTTTTAGTGACAGCCAGTAATACTAGACATACAAATAGGAAGTATAGAAAGTATTCCAGTTTTTCCAAATTGTAGGACGCATTTGGAGTCATTCACAGTCTTGCTGCATTACACTTTGCAGTGTTAGTATCCGCGATAGTGCTTAAAACTAATGTAAGAACATCTCCATGAGGCAATTGAAAAAGCATTTCATTGTTTATTGCCTCTCATCTGCTCATTTCATATATTCATTCTCACTGCTATCACTATCGGTAATAGTGCTTGTGACCGTTTATTGTTAAACATCAAACGATATTAAATAAAGTTTCATGTTATTCTTTTCTTAGACTGGTAGAAGTAGGGTTAGGAGCAGGCGTAGGGGGGGGGGGGTAGAATAGCGGTGTAGAAGTAGCATTATGAGGAGGAGCAACAGTAGAATAGCTATAACATTAAGTGCTAACACAATTGTCATTGCAGTAACGATAGCCTGGCCCATGAAGAGGGCGTTGGTGCTGGAAGACGCAACAGCAAGAAGGATGTATGGTCAAAACAACCGTGGTTGCATTTTTGGGAAAAGTGGCTGAAGTGGAGTTACCTCACACGTCAAGCACACCATATAAAAGTTGTTTGCACATACTTGTCAGATCATCCTAGGAACGGGATGTTCCGTGTCATTAGCTGATTTCATTTGTCAGTAATCAGTAATTGACGTAAACGCTACTGTCAGCTAAAACCAAAACACATTGAAAGCTCGAATTTTTAACTGTCGGGTTCGCAAGCTACAATAGCAGTGTGCCGGATATACACTGTGATTCAGTTGCTACTTTCATCTTGGAAGAAGACAGATGTCTTTTGAACTAGGTGTTTGACCAGGTAATATCATTTAACCAGTAACTGTAGTGATTTTCAAAATATAATTTGTTGCTTGCATGTTATGACTAATGCCTAAGAGTTGTAGTGTATTCCAACGTAATTTGCAACGTTGTGACACACATAAAAATATTATTTATTTTTAGCCTAAGTGTTATCTTAACGCAAGTATAAAATTCTGGATGTTGCTTTTAAAAGCTCTTTCCGTTATTTCAGTATACGTGTCTAGAAGTCTATCCCAGTTAATTATAATGCGATTTCCATAACACATTTTTAGTCTAAGTGTTCTCTTAACGCAAGTATAAAATCCTGGATGTTGCTTTTAAAAGCTCTTTCCGTTTATATTTCAGTATACGTGTCTAGAAGTCTATCCCAGTTAATTATAATGCGCTTTCCATAACACATTGTGTCAATAGATGGTTGACAAGCAGTATCACATTTAACGCAACATCAAATCTAATATTATGGTCCTATTTCATCAATCTGTTTTAGGATTGATGTTGTTATACAGTCGTGTGTTCTCGTCTCGAAGGAACGTTTAAGTTGAAGCGAAAATGTTGAAATGTAACTAGTTAGTTATACTTGGCTAAAATAGTTTTTTGTCTCCTTACCTACAAGTACAACAGGGAAGTGGAATAGCCTTGAGTTTTGGTAATTTTATCATTCCTTTTTGAAGAATAAAGTAGTCGTGTGCCTGGGGGATGTCTTTCTCACAGCGTCTGACGTTGAACTATGCGAGACAATCTTGTGCTTTTGCAGTGCTTACAGAGGACTAAATTCAGCCTGCTGAGTTGAGGCTATCAGCATAAATGGATTATAGGTAGTCGGATGTTTAAGAGGGTTAGTAATTTATAGCTCATTTTGATAAATAAATGTACACTGAACGGAGTTAAACTATGCGAAACTTCTGTATGAACCACAAAATTTGTATTACCTCTTATAAGGGACACAGATTGTAACAGGAACACCTGAAGTATCAATTAACGCTTTACCACGTATGTGGTAACATTTAAAAACCAGTTTTAAAGTTTTTTCTTTCTAGTATAAGTGCCGAGACACATTCAACTGGGCAAGCTGATACGACACGAGATCTCTCGATACCATAGTGTATATAAATGATTCATGAAGGGTTTATGAGGGTGGGCATTGGGGTGGGGGTGGGGTGGTGGGGGCGAGGCGGGGGTTATCAAACAGATACATATGCATTTACCTGTAATATCTACGTGCATGCCGATCTCCTTAACGTAATTTCCACGTGATAGCATGTGCGTATATGCATATGGCAGGATGTACAGGGTATCGAGGACAGGGTGGGGTGTGGTCCCCATCTAGGCCACCGCCGCAGCATACATACATTTCACCTTTCGCTAATATGAACTATTTCAAAATTACTGAAAATGTTCAAAATAATGGGCTTCCTACAGTTCGCTCTCTGGTTCAAATAACCATACCCCGCATAAACTTATAATTGTTGGATTTCAGTGATACGGTGCCAGTGACGTAAATGTAGAGGCGACAGCCAGAAACCAAAGACAGAGGAAATCCCCTAGTCTTTTCGAATACTAGTAATTCCTAGGAGGATTTTATGTGTCAGAACCACATATAGTTTACATATACAGGCCGGACGAGCCGGTATAAATGGAATTGTAGTCGTGTGGGATGGTACTCCTAATGAACCTCTATCTCTGCCCGCAGTGGACCATCTGACAATAAATATCCCCCTTTCCGTTAAAGACAACGTGCTCACTAGGGGTGTGGTCATTCGGACCTACAACCCCGAGGAGTGCACGTCCATCGGACCTTCACGCTAGGGGGACATGTCTGTAGATCCTACTCAACGGTGGTTTTTGCCATAATCCCTTTCACGCTGGTTTCTAATATAGCACCCATACAACCAACAATCCTTGTTCTAACGTGCTAGCTACACCTGATATTGCTTAACACTGGTGATTTGACCAGAACTGTCACTAATTGATAACTTATTTATGCTACTACCACCTTTGTTATCATTAAAACGTAATCAATTGAGTTGATATATTTCAGATAGCTTTGGTGGCAGAAGCATTGTTCCGAACTTGCAGTTTAATGACATTTAAGAACGGTAATGCAGAAGCACCAAATGACCTCTTCCGCAAAGGATCCGGAGTGCCACGTCAATATCCAGAACTTTTCCCGAAAAGGCTACAATGATATTTGTTTTCTATATTTTTTCTATAACCACCTGTTTCGAAATAATGCATCCTTTTCACCATCGATTTAATTTGATTCAATTCGACGTCGACCTTTTTACATCATATAACCGAGATGCAGAACCCCCTACGACTAGAATAGTGTCAGAAGTACACACAGACAGTTCCATATCCATCATCACATTTATATGGCGACTGGGGAACCTCGGTTAGAACGCAGGGACAAAGACCTTCTCACTGGGACTGTGGGTTAGAGCTCAACAGCTGTGGCCCACCTATTAGGGTGAAGCAGAGCATCAACGTTAAGTGTGAATTCATGTAAAATACATGAAGATCCTGTTCCTTTTCCAGGTAAATTCCGTTATCTTCACTGCGAAAATGTCCTTCAAAGCTCACGATATCACAATGCAAAGGTACAGCGAGCACATCCTCTTCTTCTTTGTTCTCGCCGGGATATTACTTCCCTGTATGGACGCAGCTACTCAAAGGGACATGGTAGATGCCGTCTGTAAATTGGAAACTAGAGACATTTCCGGTTCTCCTGCTAACCACAAAAGCTACATTGCAATCTGTCGTGATTTAGGGCTAACACGTGTTCCCGATGATCTCCCTAATACAACAGTAGAGTTGTATCTGGATCAAAACAATCTAACTCGGGTTCCATCCTTTGCGTTTAGTGGCATGCCAAGACTAAGGGTGCTAGACCTGAGTGCGTCAAATATTCAGAAGCTGTCCAACGACTGTTTTGCTGGACTGAATCAGCTTGAAGAGCTGTATTTACCGTTCAACAACATTGACAGTCCGTCAAATATTGCCCAGGGATTATTCTTATCACTTTCGAATCTGCGGCTGCTTCACGTACAGGGGTCTGGTAATGGTAATTACAACACTTGGTCAAAGGAAATCGCGGAGATGAAGTCTCTGGAAGCACTAGGTATATCCTACTTTAGTGACATGGTTTTCCCTTCTGAGCTCGCTAGTCTCCCAGAGCTTACAATTCTTCATTTGTCTCATGGTAACACATCTAGAAATCTCACGTCGGAATCATTGAGCACATTGCGCAGAGGAAAGGTACAAGAGCTGTCGTTTAAGGGTAACCCTATTGAGTATATCGAGCACGGTTCATTTGATGATTTGCCAGAATTGCGTCTACTAAACTTTGCCTGTTGTGGTAGTGTTACTCTGGATAACATTGTCGATGTCTTGTCGAATGCCTCCAACACCCAAGTGGAAAGTTACGATGGACATAGTACAGCATGTCTTACCCAACAGCGCCATTATGTCTGTGAGATTGCCGTACCTGGGAAAGCCAGCAGGACAGCGGTACAGGAGTAATTGGGGTTGTTGGCCCCCGTTTCACAGGAGACCAAATAGTGACTACTTCCCACCAGAGATGGGGTCAGAGTCTGACTCGAAAATTCTTCTCCGCCATCCCCATAACACCGAGGAGATCAAATCAAGGGAAACAACAGACGATCAGAACGAAAACGAAATGAAGCAATCTAATCATATTCCTGGGTGTAAAAACATTTCCTTTGTTCCCAGAAATCTGCAATACCTTGAAATTGACAATATTGGATACCCTATTCAAAAGTCGTTCTTTTGTTTGAGGTTTTCTCGTAACAACCTCCTGTTTCTTAATATGTCGAATAATCCTTCTGTTAGACCAGAGCTGAATGGTGTCCTGTTAGGTTTAGACCAGCTTCGAGTTGTAGATCTTAGTCAGTCAGGTTACGTAAAATGGAATCCACTGTTGCTGGAATATCTACCATCGCTGACACACCTGTATGCCTCTGGAAATTCACTACGACAAGATACTTTTAGTAGCATCGGTAAGGTCAGAAAGCTGCAGTACCTAGACATATCAGATAATGCAATACCCAGCTTGAATAGAACTTTATTTTTAGGACTCAGGGAATTGCGGTCGATTAATCTGGCAAATAACAGACTAAGCGCCATAGAATTTGCCATTGCACTCATTCCTTTTCTACAATGGATGGGTCTTTCCGGCAATCAGCTACAATCAATAAACAAAACTGTGCGTGATGCAATTGACTCCAGATGTGCTAACGCCAGTGCTTATTGTGGATTAGAAATTAACTTGCAGGACAATCCTTTATCCTGTGAATGCCAGTACCTTCCTTTCATTAAGTGGGTTAAAGAAACTTCAGTTAACCTTACCAAGGCAGAAATGCTTAAATGCACTGACCAAGACGGGCAAATTCAGAGAATAAGCAGCATAGACATCTCAAACATGGAAAAATACGGCCATATAATGACGCAGTTGCCACTGATCGCGAGCATATCGGCAACTGTTGCAATAGTGGTTCTGGTGGCAGCTCCTCTAGCTTACCGTTTTCGCTGGCATTTCAAGTGGTATTTATACCGGCTGAAATACTTTCGAAAGAGACACCGCTACACTGCAAGGGCTGAGGCTCACCTTCGAGATGCCCTTGTGATCTATGCTTTTGATAATAATGATGATCGACGCTGGGTATTCGGGACATTGCGCAATAAGCTTGAGCTGGAGAACAACTACAGTCTGTGGTTGGAGGGACGGAATGATATTCCGGGAAGGTTTCGGGTAGACAACCTCATGGACATGCTGCGACGATCTCACACTGCAATCTGGATCCTGAGCCAAGCATTCCTTCAGGACATCATGTGTCTGGAGATGGCTCACCAAGCGTTCATTCGCCTTGGACATAAGAAGAATCTTGTGGTGCGTCGGTCTGAGGTTGCTGATGGCATAGATGAAGAGTTAGCTCGCTGCGACATTGGCCAGATCTTAGAAGTTCTTCATCCTAGATATGGAATCCACGTGGCCAAGTATTCTTTAGAAAACAGACACTCTGAAACCTTGTTTTGGGAACAGATCAGAAAATTTCTTAAAAGGGGAGTATCAAGGGTTAACGAAGAGGACATTGTTCCACTTGATGATGCTGGGCAGGGGATCGCTGACTATCTTTATGAATAATAGTACCGAGCATGGCATCAAGTAACCGACATTAGTAAAAATCTGTTAAAACCAGTTTCAAAATAGTCGGGTAATAATTTGGGACTTAATGTTCATGTTACACCTTAAGATTGAACATCGCGAATATATGGAAACGGAAGTGTTTGCAACATGAACTGTTAGAGGTTTAAAATAAGGATTCTATCTCCTTATATACTTGAAATGGTGATTGTCAGAGGGCCTTAACCCTGATGTATACACTTCTAAACGGTGAAGAGATGTCCGAAACATGTCATGTTCTCAGTCTGTAATTTACCAGGGACATAACGTGACGTGTCGACATCAATAATCGTGTCTTCCAAGAACTACCGTCAACAATCAAACCTGAAAATGATAAACTTGTATGAGAGGAACACTCCGATTGTAGTGGATTGTACAGATGCATCACACTATACTGAACATTCTGAAGGAGTGGACTGTATTGTTTTACTGAAATGAAATGTCCAGCTAATCTGACTGTAGGCTGCATGTGTAATAATATATTGAATGAGTGGACTGTATTGTTTTATCCAAGCGAAATCGCCAAAAGCTCGGAATGACTTAGCGAAACGGATTGTGTTAATCAGAATTACCAAGCTTTTATCCGCATAATTATTCAAGGGAAACTATTAAGCATACTTCTTTTGTATATTAAAAGGCTGTGTCGGTTTGATTATTTCCTGGTCGATTAATATATTGGTACCTCCCTGACGTACCTGTATTGTATCACATTGTAGGCTCAAATTGATAGAATTGTTTCCGAATTGTAATGTAATTTTTCGAATTGTAATGTAATTTTTATCGCTGTTGAATGACATTGTCTAATTGTATTATGTCGGCAAAATCTAGACTGAGGTAGTGTTCTCTCTCTCTCTCTCTCTCTCTCTCTCTCTCTCTCTCTCTCTCTCTCTCTCTCTCTCTCTCTCTCTCTCTCTCTCAATAATTTTTAATAAATATAATTATATATAAAA
>JAAUYG010022317.1_pt1 | contig 12209 bp, 15 predicted proteins | sample 7278091 | NCBI WGS metagenome assembly JAAUYG01 (sample SAMN14350201, study PRJNA611818) | marine sediment metagenome | isolation source: surface marine sediment (0.6m) | place: French Polynesia: Moorea | collected 2018-08
AAACATTCCAGCCCAAGTGGTAGATATTCAGTGCCAATCCTTCTGCGGTCACTTCAATCTGAGCAAACCATGCCCCTTGAAAAGAACCCTCATGATTTTGAAGCATACTCCAAAATCCGACCAAGGAGAGGCCCAACAACATATTTTGTGGGCTTGGCCGCACCGACCCCTTTTGGCAGGGTCGAAGCCCAGTGTCACTTTGTGGATATGAATCCTTTTCGCAACGTAGATCCAGATCCCTTTGCCTCGCACTGATGATTTTTTCATCACCAAGGAACACCCTGCCTTGTGGTGACACTGACCTCCATTGTCACCAGACCCCAACTTCAGAGAGGATACCCCATGGGTGACAGGGGAACGTTGCCCCTCCAGCCAGTGGAAGGTACCGGTTTTCCGGTGACATGTCATGGGAAGACGCACCCCTCGGTGTGTCACCGGAAGACCTCTCACTGGCTGGGGCAGCTATCACCCATGGGTGTGTTTTCGTTGAGGGAACATTAGTGGGGTGGCCTGGGGCTTCACTGAAAAGTGCCAACACGAGGTGGGGTGTACAGAATCCAAATACAGAATCAAGTTTCCACCTTGCTGTGAAGCAGTCATCAACGTTCAAGTGAAGGGGTTTAGGGTTGTCTCGGGGCCTTTAGCCTTACCGTGTGCAGTGCACATGGCTGCCAGAGTCAGTAGGGCTTGTTTCAAGGTGGAAACATCGTCCTTGTGGTATCTTATACTTTCCAGTAAAACAGCCACATCAGTCTTCAATTCCATGGTGCCTACAACACCACAAGACGCTTGAAACGCGACCGAAGCGTTGTGAAAAAGCGGACAACGCAGCAGACGTCTCGCCTGGATCAATTCGGCTGGTTGCGCTTGTAGATCTAGATCTATATAGATTCTAGAGATCTAGATCTGTACGTTGCTGATTCTACCGATAGATCTAGATTCTAGATCTAATATAAGATTAAAGAAAATACTGTGACCAAGTGCAATCACTTAAAATTCAGAAGCAGGAACAGATCTATCAGGGGTTTTTTTTGGGGGGGGGGACGGAGCCAAGCGGTAAAAATACCCAAGTTTGGCCGGGGAAACCGCCTGGTGCGCTTCTGTGACTCGCCATCTTTGCCGGCCGGCCTTTTTTTTGTGTGTGAAAACACAAGATAAATTTGGTCACTTGAGACAGTTATGAGGTATTTTTCAGTCTTGAACTATAAAGTAGACTTCGTTTTACCTGGCCATGTATCTGGAGACTGAGATTCTCAGCATTTGACAGATCCAACATGAACAAACACAGAATTTCCAATTTTCAACAGAAAGAAAACTGCTTTCAGCTTTGTCCTGGTTGATTCTGGTGGCAAATACGTTGATTGTTTTGATGGAAATGGAATCTGTAGACTTTATCTTCATTGGGTGTGACGAGCTGCGTAGGATCCTCCATTGAATTGCAAGATCAGGGACCCCTCAGACGTCTAGTTAGGTACCACCACGTATTATCGCCCACATGACGGCCAATCTGCAGTAGTCTTCATGTGGATCTATATATCTTCATCGTTGAGGTCGATGAAACGATCACCACCCCACCCGCTTCTGAGGGCGCTCAAAAAAAAGGCCCATTGTTATCACTGTTGCTGTTGTGGAAAGTCCCCTGGTACTGCAGCTGCCTCCCCCCGTCACTGCCAGGCACTTAAGATTGGGGACATCCTCCCGACTGCACTGCCTATACATGAGCTGTTAATGTGACCGCATGGCCTTTGTGCTGACTCGGATCCTTGTTTCACTCATTGACTGATTCTTGCATGGACAACTTCTCAGAACCGTGTTTTCATTGCACACCCCCCTCCAATAGTTTCATTGAGATTCTCGTCCAGGCCTGAGATGGCACTCCAGGGGCATCTCAAATATTATGGACTCCCCCCTCCCTTTGTTTCACCAAAAAAGAAAAAAGTTCGTTGTGGGTGAAGGAACAGTGTTGTTAAAATTCATGATGTGTGGCAGCCCTGGTCTCTTTGAGGTGTTCCAATCTGTTCACCAAATGGGAGTCCACCGAGGGCGAAAGCCAACCTCTGCTTTGTATAGACAGGCTACAACCTGGAAGCAAACTATTCATCTGCACCCCGGCGTCGGCTTTGATTTGCTTTTTAAGCCGCGCGCTGTGAAGCAGAGCGGCCTGTCTTGAGTTATACTGCCGCCAGTGTCGTGGTGGAGGCATCAGGCCACCCCTACTGCTTCTAGCATGGATGCCCGCATGGCCTTGACAGACTCGGTGGAGCGATCAGCTACTAAATATTAAATTTTGATTCAAATTACAGGGGCAATATGATGAGAGGGCGGGGAATGCCTCTCGGTCGTGGCGGTCCAATGAGGCCACCAATGCCTGGAATGTTCAAACCTGGAGGACCGTAAGTATTTTCTTCTTTTGTTTGACTCATACAATGAAACCCTTTGTCACTTTGAAACACTAGTGGATTTTTACGCCTCGCCAACAAAAAGATGGAACGGCCTGAAAAACGAGTTACCCTGCCGCCGTGGCAGTCGTCGTCCCATAATTTGCCTTTTGTCACATTCTAGATTTCGGACTTTCATCCCTCATGTTCCTTTTGACTTGGTTCAGGTGAGCTACTTGAGAGTTTCGTGCTCATGCAAATTCTTTGACCTCACGCCACATGATTTAGTAACCTTTATAGTGTCATTTCGCGAGGACTATATTTTGCAGAATGTTTTTTCTTCTTCAGTGTGAATCTATGTATCCTCGGGCAAAGTCGGCGCCAGATGACAAGGCATTTAGTGACGTAAGTTTTTGTTTTCATTTCGAAAGAAAATTTCGCTGCATCTTTCTCATTCTCGGTCATTGGAAAAAGCGGTTCTCTTTCATCGTTTTAACTTGAGATTTCAATGTCGGCGTGAAGCAGAATGTGTGTTTGTTTTCTTCGTTACCAGGCGCTGCTGAAAAGAAATCAGGATCTGACGCCATCCACGCAGGAACAGGCTTCTGTGTTAAGTTTGGTGACAAAAATTCAGAATGTTCTCGAGAACTTGGTGGTCGCGCCTGGGTCATTTGAAGCTGCTGTAAGTCTCGTGTTTTGACTGATCTCTTTTTCGTTTTGTGCCGTGTGTTGTTGTGAACAGAAAGACCATGTGCGAAGGAATCGTGTCTATCATTGCAGCAACTGGAAGAAGTTAGACAAGTGGGTTCTCACAAGAAAGGCACGATGATGGCTGGACACAATGTGGCTGATGTTGTTGTCATTCTGAAAACACTGCCAACAGGTCATGCAAATTAACAGATTCTTGAGAGAAGGGAAATGAACAGTTGCATCGTGCGATTTTTGGAAGGTTGTCAGAATTTTCGTTTCTCGTGCTTTCTGAAGAAAAAGTCCTGCTTGAAGCCAACATTTCCGTTCATGTTTCACATCAAATTTTCGTTTTCAGTTGAAGCCGTCCAAGCGTTAGGAAACAAACTTCTGGAAGAACTGAAACAGTCTGATCCTGGAGAAGGTCAGTTTCAGATCCAGCTACGATTCCATCGTCACTTGAATACCAGTCGTTCCACAGTTTGCCAAAAAAATCTTTTCGAAACAGTGATCGGTCTCGTTTCCTGCGAGTGCGTTCGTTTCATGGACTGCCTTCGGTTACCACCAATAACGGTTTTTGCAGTGTTGACAATGCTGACAAATGACAGCGGATTTGGAATCAGCTCCGCCGAAGCAACAGTGAAAGTGCTCATCACCACCATCCCACCGAATCTCAAAAAACTAGATCCTGACCTGCATTGTAAGTTACATTTCACATTTGCAGTTTGTTTCTCTTGGGCCAATGTTTCACGCAAAACGTCCGTTTACCGCACTCTGAACACTTACCTTTCTCTTCAGTGGATTCGAAACTTATGCAAGGCCATTTGGCAGCAATCAGACACGCAAGGTGGTTCGAAGAAAATGCTTTCCATTCCAGGTACTTGGATCAATTGAGCTTCAGTCCCAACACAGAATAGCTAACCGCAAACTAAAATCTCAGTTGCCTTCTTTCCGCTCTTGCCACTCTTTCTTTGCTTTGTTTTGTAGTATCAAGGTGTTGATTCGGCTGTTGAGAGACCTAAAGAACAGATTTGATGGATTTGAACCGTTGACGCCTTGGATGATCGATCTGCTGGTAAAAATCTGGCTCATTCTGATTGGACTTTTCAGTTGTCGGAAAGTTTCTTTGTCTTCATCTTATGTTATCCTATTTTAGGGTCATTATTGCACAATAAACAACCCAGCAAGACAACAACTTCCCATAAATGTTGCCTTCCGGTAGGTTCACAATAAGATCGTGTGGAATATTTCGTTGTTCAAGTGTTTGAATGAAACAGCGTTCAACTTGAAAATGAGATTTGCCCTGGACAGAAAGCCTTTTGTCACTCTTGCAGACGAGCGCTGCAGCTGCTTGCTGCTGGGTTCTTCTTGCCTGGTTCAGCTGGTATACCTGATCCCTGCGAACAAGGAAACATCCGAGTTCACACAACTATGACGCTTGAGCAACAGGTATTTTCAACAAGATTGTTTTTCACATTGAACCTACATGTAGCTCTGCAGTGAAAGATGGGGAGAGACTCACGCGCGGATTGCAATACCCATGCGCGACACTCAAGCTGATGCGCCAGTCAAAAGCCCAGTAGATTTGTGTGTCGCCTGCGGCCCTGTCAAGTGATTGAAAGTTTTTAGGCGACGTGACTAAGCGTACTTGTTCTTCCAGGATCAAGTTTGTTTCACTGCACAAACATTGCTACGTGTTCTAAGTCATGGTGGATACAAGCAGATACTTGGAATGGAAGGAAACGCAAGTGAGTACTGCAAGTTATCACATCAAGCGATTGTTGTTCAATTGCCAGCCGTTTCTGTGTCAGCAGCTTTGACAAATGGATTTTCATTCTGCAGGTATAGCTACAGACATGAGTGTTTGGGAAGGAGTTGTGGTGACACCATCCGATAAGGCTTACGAAAAGCCAGAAAAGGAAGACGAAGAAAAAGAAGAAGAAAACGGAGAAGAACCTATGGAATCGCAGGACGATTAATTCAACTTGTTCACTGAGAGTGAGTGGATATTCAATCATGATTGCCATGGGAGAACCCCACCATGTTTCGGAAACGGAAATCAGGATGTCACTCGGCACATTTCTTCCAGCGTATTTATTTACCGTACGTGGGACAAGTGCTCAGTGCCGACCCCCAGGAATGGCAGCAGTACAGCATGCACTTTCAGCTGCTGTTCAATTGTTTTGAAATGTTTGTCAAACTTGTCATCCACCAAGTAGAGGGCAGAAACAAATTTTCAAGCCACGTTGCTCTCCGCTTGCAGAGCGGCCTTTTGGAGTCGTGTTGTCGTCGCTGTTGTGGACCCCCTTCCCCAGCATGGCAGGACCGCCTCAACGCTGACAAGTGGTCTTGTTCGAAAGTGTTCTTCGCAGTTCTATTCGTTAGAAAAGTATTGCCGACGTTGTTTCACCGTGAAAATTGTCGCATTTGCCTTTGTGAACTCGGGCCCTAAAACTTGATTGGACCCTCTATAGATGTAAATAACAGTCAGAAAAACAGTTGCCGTACATTGATCTTTATTTAAACATCTCGCGAGAAAATTGTCATTTCTAGTTCTCCAAAGTACCTGACATTTTTTGTGGTTTTGGTGTGATCAAACATCTGCGGTCATCCTCCAACATTGTACTGTCCGTCAGTGGAACAGATAAGCAGGGTTCAAGTATGGCGAGAAGTACCGGTAGGTTTGGCCAAACTGCGCGGGCCCTGGAGAGAATGCCTGGGTAAATTGTGCAGGAAAGTTCAGGTGTGGAGAGAAGAATGCCTGGCTAAATTGTGCAGGAAAATTTGGGTGAGGAGAGACGCATGCCTGGCTGACTGGATGTTCTGTGTTCAGATTGGCGAAACACATCGACGGGTCCGCATCGTCATCACCCAGAGGCCGCCATTTCCTGCTGTCAACTGTTTGCCAGATGTCGTGGCCAGGTAGCTTGTGCCATTTCACAGAAAGTTTCTGCCACATTCCGTTGCAGAAAAAGTATCTCCTCGCAAGCGCCTCTGTTTCCGCTTGCAAAATCTGTTGACCAACTTCCGTGTCAATGTGAAGCATTTCGTGCCCATCTGAGATTCCAGATTTTTTGGAACAGGTTTTGTTGGCAACGGTCGGCCCCTTGATCAGTGCCTCTAGCATTTTAAGTCTGCCTTCTTTGGTGACCATCCGAGCAACAAGGGTACTGCTTTCGTATTCGTAGGCTAGTAGCAGATGCCAAACATTCTCCCTGCAAACGTTTCCGTCGTGAACACAGCTCTCCAGAATGCGATTCTTTCTAATTGTTGCCGTCCTCACCTGTTCCACGTTTCTCATGACAAACGTTACAGGGACTTCCTTGCCGAATTTGATTTCCTTTTCATGGTCGAAAAGTATCAACGAAATGTCCGAAAAACTCGCTGACCACGGAGAAAGTGTCTTTGCAGATTCATGGTCGTCAGTTTTCATTGTAGCCGCTACTTCCACTTCAATTATTTTTCTGCCAGCGTCGTCTTCGATGTGGATCACATTCTGTCCATGAGCTATCCCGTAGTTATAAGTGATGCCTTTCTCAGGGGCACGGGTTTTCTTCACAGCCTGCAGCATTTCGTATCTGCCGCTTTCAGTGACGATCTTCATGACGTGATGCTTGCCGCCGTCATTATGAACTAGAATAATTTGGTCCAAACTGAAGTCGCTCCTCTCGTGCTGTGAAATGTTCCTGTTAAAGGCGGCGTGCAGAATTTCGCTTTTTCGGTATCGATAATGGAAACAAACGCTCCTGTATCGATTTGTTCTCAGTCTTATTGAGTCCAGTGAATGTCCGTCGTCAAGGTCGTCGTCGTCCAAAATTTGGTTGGCGATTTCAATTGGCAGATGAAACGGGTCGTCCAGGTGGTTCCATGGATTCCCTCCATCTTTGCGTTGGGGCTGGTTTGGAAAGTTTGGCATGATTGCCGACGTTTGTTTTGTCACTGATTTGTTTCGAAGTTTCTCAAGTGTTGGTCACTTATTTCCTCTGGATGCAGATGTACTGTGTGCTGATTGAAAATAACAAACTTGAAACTCGGTGGGGAATTGAGCTTGTCAATTCCTTAACAATGAACAAATTGGCTGGGGTGCTTGTTGCCCAAAAACACCCCCGACTTACCAGAAGAAAAATGTCTTCTCTCAACCGATTTGAAATTAAATTTAAGGAACGGAACGTTTCTGGTCCGATTATCCTTGTGTGAAAGTGGCAGTTGCTGCTGTTCATGAATGGTGAAGCTGACGCAAACTTAAAAACTGCGACGCAACAAAAAGAACAATGAAACCAGAACTGGTGGACCTTGACCACAGGAATTCCCTTGCAACAGAATTTAATGTACAGTGCAGCACTGCTTTTCACCAATACGAATTGCGTCTCAAACGTCCTTAAGAAAACTTACTTCTTTCTTTTACTGCTGTTTGAAGAATGCGCTTGTATTATGTATGTCCCTGTTCTGGGCAGACCAGGATCAAAGGTCTCGGCGGAGTTTGTCTGCTCATGCAATCCGTAAATCCGACAGGAAAAACTTGCAGGACACTTGTCCCAGAAGTCCGAACGCCAGCAAAAAAAAAAAAAAAAAAACAAAGTTTCCGAGAAAATTGGCAAGACGAGATGAAACCGCGTTCAGCTGTTGTCTTGAAACAGTGTCAATTAGTCAACAGTGTATCACAAGCTGACGAAACTTGCGCTCGTCGCTTGTGTGTGTATAACAGCACACACGAAGGACTAAGGACTGCAGAAAAGGGCTTTCGCGCCAGGACTTGCTGAATTTCTTGCGATGACGAGAGAGAGAGCAAAGAAAGATGATGCCGACTTGATTCCACTGTTGTAGGCGGCACGGACGAGTCTTGCAACAATAACAAGAAGAGAATTTACCTTCCACTCGTCAACAACCTGTATTTCGATTTGACATCACGTTTTGCACTGCAAAACAAATCCAAAGAGGGGGCAACATTTAACGTCGTCCCAAACGGTCATGGACGCGCGAACAAGCACAAAGTACCGGAAACAAAAAGTTCCCATTCCAGTGCGCATCAACAGAATTTTAAATTTAACAAGTGCAGACAAATTGCAAGTGTACGACTTTTATCAATGGGTCACATTAGCGCAATAAAACGACAAGAGATGGTTGTCAGTCCGAACTTTGTCGAAGTCAAAGGGATGAATGTAATCCGCAGTCAGTTTCTGCTGGAAGGACGCGTAAAGGAAAGGACTGTGGTTCGGATCAATACACGTGGAAATGACAGCAGTGAACACATCGGCGATTTGAGCAGAAAATGCCTGCAGATATGCTTCTGCGAAGCGCATAATGGGCAACCGTATGTTCTCCTTAGCTGGCAGGTAGAAGGCGATGGTGTGCTGGAACGTAGCTTCCTTTGTGAAGGAATCGGCGAAGCGTTTCGCGCACGCCATGATAGTATCCTGGTCTTGGGATCGAAATTCTGGCAGATTTGGCTTCAAGGTGCCAAACTTCTCAATGTCTTCTTTGCTGACTGGCAAACAGTCCAGCTGACACGGCGAAGTTGACTGCACAATGTTTTGTGTCATTTTCACACTACTTGCCAAACTGTTCAGACTTTCATAACTAAAAAGCATATCCTTTTGGATGTACATGAATCCTGTTGTCTTGTAACCCATCTTTGAAGCTAAATAGAGACAACCAGACATACTGGACACGCGTCCACTTGCAGGCGCTATGATTGACACCATCCACATCTGCGACCACTGGTCGACACCAGTCTTCCCGTGTCCACAGTACAGCACCTGTGAGAAGAGTGGTCGGTACCACGCATCCAGGGCGGGAATACTCTCGTACGCTCCAGCCACGTCAATGATCAGCAGTTTGTCTCTGACTGGATGCTTGGCTGGAGAAAACTTGGCTCCAGCTACTTTTCCACTGCACATAGCGTGCAGTTCAGCGTTGACGAATTCTTTGCCTGAGCTACCTGGGAGAACAAATTTATCAGCAGTGTGAAACATAATGGTGCTTTGTTCTTCACCATAAAAGAAGACTGACTCTTTGTCGTGTGCCTCCACACACGTGTCTCTTGCTTTGTTGAGTGCAGGTGCTTTGTAACCAATGCGGGTGAGATCTTTTAGCCAAGCTTTCACTGCATCGACATCTCGACTGTCAAAAAAGCCAGCTGCACGCGCCATTTCGTAAGCTTCTTCCATGCACCCAAACAGCGTCAGTTTCTCACATTTCCATTTCTGCAAGACATCAATAAATGTTCCCATTTTGAGGAATTCAACTTCATTACTCGCGTCCTTGATGTAGGAATGAAAATTCCTTTTGTGGTTCGTCTCTGTTGCGATGAACTCAAGTCTCTGTCCAATCAGCCACAACAATTTTTCAGCCATGTACGCTCGAAAAATGTCCAAAGTTCTCATGTGTTTGGACAAAGGTAACATGAGGGACCAGAAGGCACTGTAGGAGAAGAGAGTGTCTTGACAGTTGAAAGGTGCGAATGTTCCGGCAGGTAAGACAACGGAAGGCGCTCTGTGGTCAAACGACAGGTCCATTGTGGCCAGAGAATTCTTGCGCGTCAAACGGAACGTGGCGTCCAGATCTGGATCCCCGTTGACGAGTCCCTGCTGCGCCGCTGCAGTCGGCATTCTGCACAGTTTGTGTTTGTGCGGAGTGGACAGTGGTAGGTATTCCAAGGGATAGCCGCGCGGCCAGGTGGTCGACTGTCCAAAGTGCACGTAAGGATTGTAGGTGAGGTTGTGCGTGTCGATGATCAAACTCCAAGAAAAGTCGCTCAACCTGAAGTTCTTGATCCCGTCTTCAGCAAAACTGTCATCGTCCGTCTCGTAAATCACTTTGGCACCATGCTGAAATCACCAACACAACACTTTTTTTTCTTTCACAATCGTTCCGGCTCACATCTTGCAAGGGTTTCCTTTTCGAGGAGAAACCATCAGTTTGAATGTAATTACAATTTTCACTTCACTTGTTTCCTGAAAATCAAACGTCTGAAGTACAGTTGGTGTCACCTCACATTAAACAAGTACATGAAAGATCTAAAAATAAGTATACGTACCTGGATCGCATAGAGATAACCTAAGTTCTTTCGGGCGTAGCTTTTGTAAGGCAGCAAATTGACCAATTTGTAAGGCAACTCCTTCTGCATTTCAACACTCAGATACACTGCACCCGGAACACTGCATAAAAGATACATTTCTGTCATTGAAGCCAAAAATCAAACTTGTCAGCGTCAGATAACCACACTCAAATTGAAGTGAAGGATTAATTTCTGTTCTGCCAAAGTAAGAAAAACGACGTGACTTACTTCCAGTCCTTAGGTGTGCTGCTGTCACCAACCACCACCAGTCGCCATCCAGGCAACTGCGCGAGTTTCTTGACAGAGTCTGTTGGGCTTTGGATGGTGGTCACAACAATCCACTTGTCGTGCTTCTGACTTTCGGGAACAGGAGGCACATCGGGTTCACCACCAAGAAAACCAAGTCCGAGTAAATCCTGCAAAACATTAAATTTCTTCATTTGGCGATTGTTTTGAGCACTAACAAGGGTGCTTGTCAGCGTTGAGGCCGTGTGAGTCACATGATCATTGCATGTGTGGCATTTATTACTTTTAGGGGTCCGGTGATGTCCACGATGACATGCCGGCAGGTTTTAACCCCGAGGGGAGGAGGTTCTTCACGACGACGACAAAACAGACCTCATAAGGTCGCCCGTTTCTACTGCGCGGCCTAAAAATAACTGCTACGACACCTTTTGTGGGCTGAAATGTCCGAAATTGAAGAAAGAAGAACTTTACAACAGGGAAATTTGACAGAAAACTTGGACAGGATGAAGAAAAGGGAAAGCGTCCGCGCACTTTGTACAAGGGCTGTTTTTCTGAGAAAGAAATGAAACGACAAAAGAACGTCACACAGAATTCTGGCTTCAAGTGTTGCCATGAAACTGAAAGCTGGAAAGGTGTTTTTGTTTCAAGGATACTTGTCAGTCTACCGGTGAATCACCAGTTTTTGGCCACAGATTTGCACACAGAAAAACCTAAACCTGAAGTCTATTCGTCACTCACCGAACTTGGCCACAGCTTGAGAACGATGCAGATGACAACGAAGGTGAGGATGAGAACAGGCAGCTGTCCCAGACGTATTCCCAGTCTCCTGAGGATCGACATGGTCGCTGCGTTACTGGCCATGTTTCCCGAGCTCACCTGCGGAGCTGCCTTCATTCACACCAAATATGATCCTAAAACGAGTCGAATAACATTTGGTTCAATTTCTGTCACGAAAACTCCCAAGTATTATCTCCTTCCAGCACGAAAGTAGGGCTCTACATTTTGAGCAAATATAGTCGGCACGCGGGTTTACAACAAACCAACAACACACGACAAGAATCTAAAGTTCCACCAACAGAAAAGTCTGTCCGATTTTTGAGTCTTTTCTTGTTCTGAAGGTGCGTCGTGTGTCCCAGCCAGCTTCTTTGCTTCATCAGAGTCCGAGAGTTATTCTGAGTCAATTTTTCAGACGAGCAAAAGTCAGCCAAGAACAATTGCAAAACAACGCTTTGTTCATGCACACGTTTGTGTATGAAATAAAACATTTCTTCAAGACCATGCAATGTTTTGTTTTTGTGGTGACAGGCCCAATTCTGCTGGAAAGAACAGTCTGAAAAAGTTTTTGTCCGCTTTTGGGTGGCTGGCAGTCCATTGAGATGCGTTGCCCTCAAGAAGGCACCCAGGCTCCCTGAGCCTTCCACTCTAAAATGTTTGCACACTATTTCCAGCAGTTATGATAAAGGCACCCGTGCGCAAAAAGGACCATTGGTCAAACAAAGGCGCTTTTCAGCGTCGGGGCCCGGCGGCCATCTACACATGGTCTACAGAAGAGTGAGGGAGCGGTCTATGACCAAGATGACAACTATGATGACAATAATGAGAACGACGGCAGGGTGACTCACACTTCGCTACGCGGCCAAAAAAAAAAAAAAAAAAAAAAAAAAAAAAAAAAAAAAAAAATTTACGGAAAGCGTGGGTTTGGGGAACTTTGTAAAACCACCTTTCTCACAATAAAATAAACGACTCGAAAACCAAAATCATAAGTGTGGGTTGATGCAAGGCACAAGCCAAAACGCTGCTCGGCGACTTTGTTTACAAAGCATAAGGGCACAACAGGGCTA
>JAAUYG010117587.1_pt1 | contig 12209 bp, 8 predicted proteins | sample 7278091 | NCBI WGS metagenome assembly JAAUYG01 (sample SAMN14350201, study PRJNA611818) | marine sediment metagenome | isolation source: surface marine sediment (0.6m) | place: French Polynesia: Moorea | collected 2018-08
CTTTCATGCACGAGTTGTCACCCCAACATGCCTAGTTGAAAATTTATGTAGCAACGTCAGGGACTTATATGCATTATATACATGAGATGCTGTCAATATTTACTCAGCCCTGTATGGTACCATCAAATACTGAAGTGTTGTTTGTAGAGCCGGTTTGTATACCCATCATTTTTAACTTGCACAAAGACGGGCAGTCTTGCTTTAATACGCCGACATTTTAGTAATAAATGTTGCTATAGAAATCCATTATATTTCGTCATGCCTATTGGGTTATCGTTGGTTACCAAACCATTTCTTACGAAGATTGCCTAGGCGTTTTTTTCCAATGGGGGCGAAAAACACAATTTCTTTGAACTTACCGATTGGGGCTCTTTTTCAGGAATCTGCCCTAGCTGGAAAAAACGCCCTGGATTTTTGTCCCAGAAACTAAACGAGGGCGTTTTGTTGAACTTACGGACCCAGCAGTCTTGTTATCGATGAATTGTGGTTTGCCTGTGGATGCAGGCTGGCCATTGCGTGAACAGGTTTAATATGTGAGGGCCAATATGGTCGATTACTTTTTTAGCCAGAGTTTGGGGCTGCAGGCCTCCACTGTGTATCCTCCCTTAGGGTGAATCAAAACTTGATGCATTATGGTGCAAAAGACCTGTGGAAATGATGGACAGGTTACCAATACCAAGTCTTAAACGATCTTGTTAGATTGATGATTCTAGCCTTGACACCATCCATGTCTTTGTTCGGTTACTATCACTGCATAGCTTTCATTCCCACACTTGGTTTAAAGTATACTTTAGCCCATTTTGTCAGATTTGGTGTGACTCCCACATTCTGGCTGTGGCTCCTCAGATTTTGACCTGAGGAGCCACAGTGGCTCCTAATGTTCAAGGGGTAGTGCAATCCAGCTGGTGCAATCAGAGATAATATGCATGTAGGTCCCATTCTCCATATTGCAGATTCTTGCGCAAATGCATTTTCTTGTGTTTTCATGACTTGCATTTCTTTTCCCAATCACAGAAAGCGAAGAAAAAGCTTGTGGCCAAGAAAACCCCTGGTGACCTTGGAGTTGACCTTTCCCCACGGCAGGAGATACTCAAAGTGGAGGACCCTCCCGTTCGTGAGGCTGGACAGAAAGTGGAGGATGTTCCTGAACTGATAGCAAAACTGAAGGATGCTGGCGTTGTATGATGCTTTGATGCCATCATTTAGTAACAAAATGGACACTGCATAGTATTATTACCGGTAGTAATGTTATTTTCCAGGGAACGTTCACTTTTTAGCATATGGATACACTATCATTAAACTTGTATCCAGTTTTATCAGTCAGGTGTTCGAACATTCAAGAATTGCAACATAGAATAGAAGTAATGCTACAGTCTATTGTATTGTTACTTTGAAGCTGGTACTTTGAGTTAAAAAATGAAGACTTGCAGATATTGTGTGAGTTTTATGAATTGGTGTGGAAAGCTTTGTTAGAACTACACAGTGTACACCCACTCTTCTGGTCTAGTTCATGGATATATACAACAAACGGTTATATATGTTACAGGATGCTTGTAGTTAAGGAGTTGGAAGGGACCAATTGTAGAATAACTGGCTATGGCAAATGTACTTCTGGGGACGATCGACATTTATTTCGTGTTTAGTTGGAATGAAAATGCCGAACACTGTTCAATGGATGTTTGTTATAATAACGATTCACATTAAACTTCCCGGGTCTACTTTATCTGGGTCAGTTGTTTTGGACATAGAAAGGGCCGAGTTGGTATAACGCTGGGATTTTGAGCACAGTTTCTTAATCAATATAGGTTCATCTAGTGCACATAGCAGAAGATCTGCGGATCCTTTCATTATGGCCTGGGCATACTTTGGGGAGAAATAAGGCTCAGAGTTGTAAATTGGTGGATTTTTTTTTTATGTTAAGGCCTGCAAACCTTTAACCATCCATTGTGGCATATTTGAATTAGTCCCCTCTACCCCACCCCGCCCCTCCAAGTTTTCCTGACCCAGATTGACAAAATATGATTGACATGCGTAAGAACGATAGATCGGTAACCTTTACTGGTGTATATATACATATAGCCATGTACACCGCGTATATATATTTGGTTCATGCAAGTTTGGGAAATGTGTTTCTTTCAAGTTTTAATATTGCCATCTACATTCATATTTGCTACTATTAGGCTGGGTCTGCATTGCATTCTATTTTCTCTGTGTTGGTTATTATTAGCATATCCATGCACACCTACAGTCTTTAATAGTTACATGTATATACATGTGCATATAAGCCAAATGTTTGCGAAAAATTAAATTTATTTCTTTAATATAATAGTACTTCATACATAAATATTCACAACACATCTTCCACATACGCAGGGCATTTCGCTTTAAATATCGAGTGGACTAATTCCAAAGTCCAGCAAAGTCTGTTTGTTATGGGCTTGTATCATGGCTGACCGACCAGCCCAGGCACCTGCACTTTCCTCATCCAACATGTCCTTTAAACGTTCCATATTTTTCTGAAAAATTACAGAAAGAAAAACCCTCAATTGCTTGCGGTGAAAAACTTGAAAAACTTTCATGAGGTGCAGAATATTCAAGGCTGGAAAATGGGGCAAGAGAGTTTGTATCGAACTCTACATCATTTTACGATGAAAAGCAGATTGCTTGCATTGTTTGGCAATATCTGATTTTTTTCCAGAAATTTTTATATCAGCAGGCAAATGCATGTAAGTTATTTATCAGACTCCTGCTTGGTAACTTTACGGAGCCCAACTGTTGTCATACTTACACAACAATGCCTTAAACAAAATAGCAATGCCTGCATTATTTCTAACAATAAACGTGCCATGCCATTAAAACCTACCACAACAATATCAATGAACTGGTCTCCCATTTGCTTTATGGTGAGTTTGAGCCTAGCAATCTCTAGGTCTTTCTCTTTACACATCTCCTCCTTTTCTTCTTTGGTTTTCTTGAGCTCTGCTTCTGTATAATCTGAAACAACATTACCAATTACAGTTCATTATGGTTTTGGTAAAGTGTCCCCTGCATACATTTAGTGTGTGTGTGTGGTGGTGTTGGGGGGGGGGGGGAGTAAAAAGAAATAGACAACAGAAAATCAGGACATGCACGCAACTGGCATTGTTCTATTTGTCAATGATCTGATGTAGTGCAACTCAGTGATCATGTCCTATAGCTAGATATGCTACTTACAACACCTGGGTAACAATACATAAACATAAAACTAATAACAAATACTGCAAAGGTTCAATGCAAAGTGTACACTACAATCTAATTCTTACATCTTAGTTTGTGTGATTTGCCCCATAACACAACAGTCACATTTGGGCAAGAAATTCGAAATGCCCCTATTAATTACATGTACCGGGTATGTATTGTTAGATGTGCAATGCACCAAATACAGTTCTATATTTACCTAACTTAGCCTGTGTCCTGTGCAGTTCTGTTTCTAGCTGATGTGTTCTGACAGATAATTCGGTCTGCATGGTCTTGTACTGACGGGTCATCTCTAGAAAAGAAAATGCATCAACATATACAGTACAGTGCAGTGGTCCCTCTCTTAGTGGTCACTCTCAACAGAGGCCACCCTCTCTAATGTGACCAGAGACTTTTGCCGCTACTACTATGAATGCATTACTTGACCCTCTCGCCAAAGGCCACCTCTCTAATGTGGCCACAATTTATTGGCAAATAGGTTGGCCTCTCTAGAGGGGGACTACTGTATATACATGCAACTGTCGATCAGCATGAAAAAGAGTTTAATTCACATGTGTTGATGTGTGTGGTACAACTGTATCTGGTAACTTTTGTGTCATACAAGGGCAAATGACAAGAAATGTACAGGTAGGACCTAACACCTTCTGGACGTACACTACAGTCATGTAGCACACATTTTACACATTGACCAGTAAACTGTAGGCTAAACGCTTGTGCAGGTGGGATATATACTGTATCCCATATATACTTTGTATACATATCCTATATACTTTGATTTATATCTAAGTATCTTTATATTTAAGTATATATCCTATATACTTTGATTTTGTTTATGAATGCCTTTAATCTACCTAAGCAGTACAGCAATGTGCCAAGTCTCTGAGAAATGTGTTAAAGAACCATCCTGATATTTAGTTTAAGTATAATGTTCATGGTACATATGCATGATGTAGTAAGTACCTGAGCTGACTGCCTTGTAGGACTCTCCTTGCTCTGTGAGAAGGTCTTCGGTTTCTTTCATCCGGTGTCTCCATTCATCTTCACTGGACTGCGCCTTTCTTGCAAGCTCTTTTCGGAAGGCTGTATGGGTAAAGCAATGTGTGCTTTACTGTTAATTGATACACCCGTAGCAACTACCGGTATCTTTAATCTTATCAAAATGTACATTTTAATTTTAACCAGGCTCTAAGCAATCTGGAGTAAGCCAAGCTCTTGGACATAAAGGATTGTTTATGGCTATACATTGTAACTTTAATTTCCCACTAATCCATATACTGGATTCACTAAGATATAATTTTAGCATGAAAATAGACATTCAACAACACCACATGTGCCGAACTAACCTACACATGTAATTAGCAAAATCGTGTGGGTATATCCAACTGTTTGTTATTACACCATAGGCAAGGAGCTAATCATCCAAGTAATTTCAGATGTTGCCTGCTTGTTTGAAACGCTGAATGGTTATTGTTGATGCTTTGTTAATTAGCTGTAGGCATATTCCCTTAGTAAGTTAAACTTTATAATCATGGCAAAGAAATACTGGCTCCAAGTGAGGACTTCAGTTCAGGGAGTTTAAATTTCCTAAACCCAGCCCATATCACGACAAAATTTGAAACAGTAGCAAGTATTCGGAGAAGGATTCAAAACAAACAAGGATTTGAAATAAACATGTTAGAGGAGGTCACTCATTTATCCCCAGACCCACCACATGACCCCTTTCCCCCCTCACCAACCAGTCATTTCGTCACACAAAAATAGCGGTGACGAAACAGCCGTGGGACGAAATGATCTGGATAGCATCTTTAGATACAAACTAAAAGGGGCATGTGCAGCCTCATGCAGGAACTTTTACCTAAGTGATCCTTGAGAGCTTCAACTTCGTCCAGGGTCTTTTTATATTTGTCATCAACACTGAGTACACCATCTGAAACAAAGTACTAAGTAATAAAACTGGTTTTGTCAATTTACTATATGTACATTTTAATACCAGCTGATTACAACTGACACAAAGGCAAGACCGCTGCATGAACCCGGTAGATATACATCAGATAATGGGTACATCGGTTAATTTAAATGTCAACTTCTACATACTAGTACCCTATAGCTGGCTTATATGACAAGCAGCGGTAGATACGGGCCACAAGTGCAGCCTGAAAGAGGCCAAGATATTGGACAAGGAAGACCAGGTGTCCAGGAGGAGAATTAAGGAGGCCATCAGAATACACCAAGGGAGGCCTGAACTGAACAGGGACACTGGCCTGGACATCCAAGCTGTCATCCTCCAACTGGTGTCACATGATCCAGAAGGGTCATGTGACACCAACGGCCACTAGTTACCATCCCCTGATGAAGCCAGAGAGATTCTGCCGAAAATTCGGGAACTTTTTCCACCATAATTTCGACTCTGTGTACAGAATGTCTCATCAGAAAACATTAATAATATTTATTATACTATTCAAACTTTAGTATTGTCAACCTTGTGTTTGAAAAAGCAGAGCCTAATTTATGTTTGATGTGTATAAGTCATTAATAAGAAAAGAGGATCTAATCTCATGGTCTGATATAACAAGCTCATTATAAATAAGGGTTATAAATGGCCGCCTCAGGTAACAGTGTGGCAATGAATTTGCCGAACCAGCTACGCTTTACAAAACAGGAATGACAGTATTTGTTCTTTCTTTCTTTCTTTCTTTCTTTCTTCTTTCCTTTTTTCCTTTCTTTTCTTTCTTTCTTTTCGTTCTTTCTTGTTTCTTCTGTCCTTCCTTCAGTATTTGCTTACACATACACCAGCAACATAATACATTATGCACCCGATTGTGCACCACCTATATCAAAAAAATATGTGCATCTATCTGCTGTTGGTCTATGTGGTCTGTGCAAGAAGTTATTTAATTCATTCAAATTAACATTCTTGCAGGCACTAGCATACAACGCCCTCTGATTGCTTCCATTTTTCAACTTGTAAAGTGTTCTTAAACAATTTCTCCCTGTGAAGGAGTGAAAGCTCTCAGAAGCTGTAACAGTGTGGAGCGGTTTTCAGGCTGGTATGCCATAAGTTAAGGTTAACTAGCCTCAGGGGTCAGTGCCAGGTAAGTTCAAGTCTTGTTAGTGAATGAAGATGGAGAGCTCTCAGGCAGTTTTTGTGCTGTTGTTTGAATGCGCCCACATTGACTGGCCCAAAGTGTAAGCCACTTGTACGGTGAGTACTGGTAGTAATGCTGAAGAGAAGGATGGAGATTTGGGGCCTTGGTTTCAAGAAAAAAAAAATAAATAAAACACATACTAAACTGATCAGAACAAAAGTGATAGTTATTATGATTTATTAAATGGACTTTTATTTATAGACTCAATAATAATACCTTTAGTCCAAAGATGAACTTAAGATAGAAACAAAGTTTCAAAGTGATTAATTATTTGACTCTCCGGTTTATATTTAAACTTAAAGATATGTTAGGAGAATGGACTTGGGCGTTGTTTATGATGTTACGAAGCTTGCCATGGTGATGATGGGTCCATTTCAGAAGATGAATTGTGATTTGTCGGTTTGGTTCAGCGGAACAGGTTCTCTATTCAACAGGTGAAAGTAATCTGCAGGACTTCATTGTGCAGATGGAATGAATTTTGTACATTAGGGAACAAGGCCCACGGGCTGTAGATTGTATGCTGGCACTCCGCAGTAAGGGTGAGGTCTACTATAGTAGTAAGGCCAGGGGTTCAGATCTTGACAGGTGCCAGGTGTTAGCTATATAAGCCTATTTTAACTTGGTGAAAAACGATGAATGACCACACCCTGCAGAAATTGACCAGTGTTTTCATGTTTCCATGGCAACCTAGGATACACGTTATTGAGGGGAATGGGCAGCTGGTCCTTGGGCTTTGGCAGAGGAAGAGGGTGTGGGGTGGTGGTGGTGATGGGGGGGGGGGGTTAGCAGTACTAAACACCATTTTGGTGTTTGTGGCAGAGTGTTTGGATGTTGTGTGGAGACTGGTAACCATGGGTAACCATGGAGGAGGTGGATGCTTTGCTTGAACAGGAAAATGAAAGGCAAGCTTTGTAAGCTTAAAATCTAACTGAACGCTGGTAGCGCTAAGTACACTGTCAGTTGGCTTGCAACAGGATCTGCTTTGTTTGAAGGGGAAAGGCAGCCTGAAGTTCCAGAGGTGGTCTGGCACCCCAGAAGAAAGAGTGAGGCATACCAAGCAGGGAGAAATCAGAGCCCGGTTTGCGATTCCAAAGGCATGCAACAAGATCAATATCATAATGTCCTGTTGAAGGTCTGTCATAGTGCAAACGTGTACCTTTGGGCTAAACCATAGCATGTGTTTGGCTGTATTTGTGCAAGGAAAGGCCCTTGTCTTCCTATGTGCTTAATAATACAAGATTATATTGGTAAAAATTGACAAAAGAGTGTTGAAATGGACAGATCAAACCTGGCAATTACGAATACCTCAGGATAGTCTTAATGTTGGTTGTCATGGTGATTCAAAGTGAAAAGTGAACTATGATTTGTCAGATAATTCTGAAGATAGGGCAAAATAAAAGTACTAAATGGTAAAAAGTAGGTGGTAAAAGTCCAATTTCAGAAAAACACTGAATATAGTTCAAAATAAAATTATTTGTCAAATGGAAGAATGGAAATCCTAGTGCAAGTGCAGTCCTTCCTTTGCACAAGCATTCTGAATATGATTGCATGCTTTATCAAGGATAATATGGTCTAATATTTATTTCCCTCTTGGCAGACCACCTTGGTCCCAAAGTGAAAAAGTTTCATGATAAATAGGAGAGCACTAGAGTAATACACAAACGATAGTCCTGTGTGCATACAACGCTATTTGATTTGTAGTTAGGACTATTAACTCCTCTATGTTTTTAAAAGCCAGCTTGCCACAGCATATATTAATCTGGAAAGTGACCGGGTGCAAGCCGCTTCCAGTAAGCAGGTGTGCTGGCCATCCAGGAGAACTTTTGCTGCAGCTGCTATATTCTGTCGCATTTGTACTTTGCAATGGGCTCAGTCAATTGGCGGAAGTTTGTATGTTTCATCGTTTTCTCCAGCTGCTAAATATTCCTTCTTCTGTCAAAGCCGCTGTTCTTGACCTGAATAACAGCAGGCAGGTATATACATATATATAAATATACCAGCGATGATTGCTGTTGCCGGCAGAACTCCCGCTCCTTCCCTCCCCAGTGTAACCGGCGTCTATGTTTAGCCAGCCGAGGTATTTTCTCTATAATGTGATTGGCTATCTTGGCACCCACCCATGCAGATTCAGTTTGGAGGAGTCTGGTTTGTTCCGTAAATATTCCACTAACCTGGTTACGAGGGTAGATGCGTTGAGAGGGGCTCATTTCACATACATTTCTTGGCAACGAAACGAAGCTGTCCATGTTGATGCTTCTCTGTGGCCGCAATAGCCAGTTTTATACCTTGAGTGGGATCTGCAATGTAACCTGATGGTTCTCAGAACAGCATTAGCAGCAGCCGTGGTCTTCACAGACCTCTCCCAGGTTGCCGTAATATTCTGTCATTTCATTGCCTTGGGGATGATTTCATTTGGTAAAAACGTTCATGTCGTAGATAGTATGAATCTTCTTAAGTACTGGTATGTATCCTTGGAAGTCATTTATCACCTGTAGTGTAACAGTACAAACATTCTGTGACCTTATACAGATCATACAGAGGAGAACAAACATTTTTAGAGGACAAGTTTTTTTTTTTACAGACAAATGTGGACTCTTTATGTAGGCAAATTTGTTCAAAAAAGTTTAGCTTTGCATTTCATGCATGAACCCGGGACATGAACATTCTAGATAGAATGTTTGCTCTTTTGCTCGCGGTGCAAAACTGCATGTACCGGTAGATAAATTTTATACATTGTGTAATCTATCTATGAATCTAGATTGCGTAAAAACAGCCTTTTCAACTGTGATCTTATGCTTGGGTATTGGTGGTTGAAGCTTGGGACATTTAAGGTTAATTATTTGGCTAATTATTCAGCTATTTATTGAGAGAATGAGTTTAGAATAATAGTTATAACTTTGTTTTAGTTAGTCAGATTAGCCACGCACCCAAGTATTGATGGATTGTATGCTGGCAGTAACCGCGGGAGCTACTAGTAGGGTGGGGTGGGGGTGGGGGGGCAGATCTTGGCAGGTGCCAGGTGTTCGCTATAACCTAACCTGAAGAAGGTCAGTGTGATAGCCAAAAGCTCAGGAAGAGCTAACAATCTACTCTAAAATTACATGCCACATCTATTATTTTTTCCCTATGTTAGCAGTCTATTGTAGCCTATTATCTAATATATATTTCCCATGTTTTTAATAGTATTTGTTAATACACATCTATTATATTCATCCTATGCTTGTTATACGCATCTACAATTGTAGTATGTTCCTCCTATGCTGATGAACATGATGAAAGGACAGAGCCAAGGATTTGACTCGATCTGCTGGCCAGTGGACTACATTCTGGTGCCACGATCCCTGGCTTTCGGGTTTCTCAGGGACTGTGTCGGTGTCCTGCGAGGAATTGCCAGCAAGAGCGCCACCTGGAGGCCTCCCACACACGGCAGATGTCTTTGGCATTATTAAGGAAATCTGAGGTAGATAATTGTCTTCATGTCCCCGGGGGCTCGACGGGACAGACGTGACCCACAGAATGGCCCCAGGTACCAGGAGCCGTAGGATTCAAAACATAGCCTGTCACTGTCAGTGTAGATCTCGTGGCGCCTAGCTGCGTTTGCTTGGCTTAATACTTCGTTTCTTGTGCCTTCCCCATGTTCTCTTATATAGGCTTCCAGGTTCGGGGGTTGGGGGTGGGGCGTTAGGTGGAAAATCATTGTTTGCAAGAACCGAGCCAATGAGATGAAAAATGGAAGCATACAAGCCTACAAAATGTGGGCCTGTAGGATTGTCACCATCTGCGGCTGGTGTCAAAAGCAAATTGTGACGCAGGTAATAGTTTGTTTCTTTGAGATTTCCCTCTCTGATAGCCAGTGTGAAAGGAATACTTCTATGCAGGGAAATGGATATGTATATAGACACAGCCCAAGGGAGGTGGCAGTATTATATACAATTGTAAAGAAGCCTTGGGGATGGTGGGAGGGATCTCTACGGAATAAAATAAGTATTAAAAAACTAAATAGCACAAAAAGGAAAAAAAATTATACTTGTATACATGTGAGATACTTGACCTTGTAAGTTTCTTTGAATGTTAAAAAATAAATGTCAAATTTATGGTATTTTAAGGAGCTGTATCAAAGCTAGTATTCTGCACAGTAATTACAAGAACTACAACAAAGAGCTTATTGTTGGTTTATAGTTTTACATAAAAGGCCAGAATGGCCACTTGAACTTATATAAATATTGTGTGACCTCCTGTTAGGCGCCAGAATTATTGATTTCTGAAAAAAAAGTCATGAGTATTCTGCTGTGTGATCGCGTGAGCAACTGTTTGTAAACCATAAAGTGCCTTCCAGTTATAGTTTAAATTAGGCAAGTAGGCAAGGTGGTTTAACCAATCCTGATTCAAATTGCAATTACCATAGGTACCAAGATGTAGAAAGCATTTGGTTTCTCATACACCTGAAATTTTTCTTTCCCAGCCATGCAGGCACAGATGGATATCCCAGCCATTATGTCTCATGACCAACACGATCATTCAGAACCGTCTGCCATACCTGACTTGACACTGCTATTGTCAAGGCAGGGAAAAGTCCAGTAACATGGCAAGACAATTAATTTGATGCACTTACTTTCAAAGTAAGACTTTAGTTCTTATTGACTTTTAAAATGTCCCCTGTTTTTAGGTGTGGTCTTAACTTTTTCTAAAAGCCACATTTTGTGAATCATGAGTCAGGATAGAGAAAAAAATAATGTGCTATGGATTTGCTGAGCGTGGGTATCTGAATCATTATATATGGCATCAGTTGACAATGTGATTGCCTCCTCTTGTGTTTATAATGCACTCTCCCATTCCCTGAATTTCATAGGCCCCTTTTTAAATCTCCATTATGTATAATTTTGCAGTTTCTCTTTTCCACGGGTGCCACCACGTGATACGACACCCGATTTACGAACACTTGAGCCCTCATTATCGTATTGACCATGGGGTGTCGTTTTTAGGGGCTGTATCTTATTTTTTATTTGGCGCCCCCACCTTTGAATGGAGTTGCCCGACCTGGGACCCTGGACAATGTGGAATCGATGACGAGAGACTCGGGGCTAATAAGTCGGGCCATCATCTGCAACAGAGTGGCTTGAGTGTCTGCGGTCATGATGGAGAATCTGGCATCCATGAGTACCCTTATATGACAGCTCGGGATTCGCTGTAAAAGCCACTCATGTGCAAGAGACTGTCGCAGGACAAGTAAACATGATTGTAAACCCGAAATATATGACAGTTTTTTGTGGGCATGTGCAAAAGCAATAGCAAACATAAATAGATATTGCAAAAGCAGTAAAAGAGTCCAGTACATTTGTGATGTATAGCCATGCAGTTTTATATACCGGTATATGAATCTTTTCATTTTTGTTGCTGACCAGGAAGTTTCAGAATTGTCAAAGTGTGTATAAAATCAAAATCTTTAGCTTTTCCTGGTCATAAGTTTATACTTCTTCCAAAACATGATTACAAAATATATTATTGGAATATAACAGAATTATGATATTAGATACCATAAGCACTTCCTCAGATATCTTAATTTTAATACAGGAGCCTGCAGTTTAACTTTAGCCTTTTTAATATACAGCGTTATAAATTAAAATCTTTCTGGAAGATCAAGATGCTTTATGACAGCAGACGTCTGGAGTGATGCTATTATTTGGCTATGCCTATGGTAAGTCAGTTTAATTTGTCATAAGGCCTAAAAAAAAAAGTAATATGTTTCTTGTCCGCGCGCGCATCGGAAAAACACCCCCCGCGTCAAAAAATAAAACATTGAAAATAAAACGCCCGCGTCAGTTTTGA
>JAAUYG010218199.1_pt1 | contig 12209 bp, 12 predicted proteins | sample 7278091 | NCBI WGS metagenome assembly JAAUYG01 (sample SAMN14350201, study PRJNA611818) | marine sediment metagenome | isolation source: surface marine sediment (0.6m) | place: French Polynesia: Moorea | collected 2018-08
TCACCTGAAACATTGATTTAATAAACATTGACTTGGTAACGTAGTAGTAGTAGTAGTAGTAGTAGTAGTAGTAGTAGTAGTAGTAGTAGTAGTAGTAGTAGTAGTAGTAGTTGGAGGAGGAGGAGGAGGAGGAGGAGGAGAAAGATGATGAGGAGGAGGAGGGGGAGGATGTGGTGGAGAAGGAGGAGGAGGAACAAGGAGAGGGAGGAGGGGGAACGGGGGGGGGAGAAGCAGTAGCAGTAGATTGTGGTAGTAGCAAGAAAGCTTTATTGTGCAAAAATTGCCATATTGCAGAAAAATATCGACACCACCACACCCAACTCTCAAAATACACATGATATGTACACTGTGGCCCCAAGAACAGCAGTCTGTTGTGGGAGTGAGTGACAGGGAGGGAGGCACATGTAGATTCATTTTAGTATAGTTTTAATGTATCTTTAGCACACGTTTAAGACAATTTATCTTAGCATCACAGTGTCGGTTAATCATAATCTAAACTTTTATACATGGCAACATTTTGTAAATACGTTCCACACATTTGTTGCACTTACCTGCTGTTCCACTGTATCCACCGACATGCAGCGTGAAGTTGTCTTTCTCTGAACCGATAGAAAAATGAGCATACTGCGCATATCCGGTTTCACTCCCGAAGTCCTCCAGGTCCACACGAAGGGAATACCTACGACGGCCTTCCGTCATCCGACGAATAAAACGGTTACCTGGAATTCAGAGCACGCAAAGACACTACGTCATGTGTTATGATGTCCAAATAAAATAACTCACAATTTATAATCTGCTCAAGATATGTAGCGACTACCAGATAAAACTTGTCATCAGTCGTTGGATAAATTTAATTTCAACAGATATGAACACGCAAATAAAGAAAACAAATGGCAATATCTTTTCAAAGTACAGGATTGTGATAGGGCTCATATGGATTTCTAAACCAGTGATGATAACGTGATGAGCTTATAATTACTGGGCTACAATATGAGGAGAGTGTATATACTTATTACAGGGATGATATATGTGAGTATATACACTTATTAATGAGATGACATGTGATGAGAGTATGTACACTTATTACTGATCGTGATCATATATGTGATATATGAGGAGAGTATATATATACACTTATTACTGGGCTAGTATAGGAGAGTATATACACTTATTACTGGAAGGATATATGAGGATGAGGAGTGTATATACACTTATTTCTGGGATGATATATGAGTCTGTATATACACTTATTGCTGAGATGATATATAAGGAGAGTATACACGTATTACTGTCTCAATGATATATGAGGAGAGTATATACATTCATTACTGGGCTGCTATATGAGGAGAGTGTACACTTATATGGGATGGCATATAATGAGACGGTAGGCACTTATCACTGGGCTGCTCTTTCAGAGCTACATGTGTACATGGTTGCTTACCAATCCAGTGCTCACAGGTGACGTCACCAAATCCTTCCGCGTATCCGTTCCAGCCTTTGTAAAAGTCTGTTTCACCGTTAGCGCGACGTTGTATAACCTTAAACGTGAATAACGTGGGGAAAAAGATCGAACAAGATAAAGAGCAGGGAGGAGGACAAGTTGAATGTGGTATCTTTTTATGTATTATGTATAAAGGCATCTATTAAAGTAGAAAATATTTACAATACGCAGGACTTACCATTACCAGTACGAACTGCGCCTAAAAATGAAAACCCGACATATAACAAATGACTATCGCATCGATAATCGCCTGTCATTTTAACTGCTAATCTTTCCAAACTAAAATTCAATCTCATCTACTCCTTACACGTCTTGGCGCTCGGTTCCATTTGATTGGTGCCACATAAATCAAGCAAGAAAACTTGGCACACCATTTAATAGTGGTTATACCAAAGAGTGTGACAATTCTACACTATTATTGCTCTTTTTTCACGCGTATATCCATTGGAAGCATAATAGATACACGGATGATAGTCTTGTCCATCCATTTGGCCCCGGTGTATATTTCTCTGCGTTAAAACGTTAAAAATACCACATAGACTTTTTGAAAAAAAAATGAAGCGCAGAAGTCACCACATACATGATAAAGCAACTGTAACTTTTGAAACCTTTTTGCTGCCCTACAATTAGAAATCTCATGATGTTTCATATTCTCATTTTCAGTCGCCACAACGTAAAATTTCAATATATGTATTTCAAAGGTTTTAAAATTAAAAAATATAAGAAATAACATTTATAGCGATAGGCACAGAGAATCACTGTTGAAATATTGATTGGAAATGAATCAGTAGCAATGGTGTTTTGAAAATGAGATCTTTTAAAGAAAAGAAAAGAGCACAAAATGTTACAAAAATTACCCTGAAGCCTCAAGTCAAAGTACCGCATGGGCCAAAAATTACGTTCCCTTAGACTCTACGATTAACCGTCCTAGATATATTAGTAATTTTCATTTCCCATTTGCCAAAATGCTAAATCCAGTATTTCTTAATTTTAACTTCCAAATTTGTAAGAACAGACGTTCGTGTTACCTGTTCCCTGAAATATCTATTAAAGGGCTTTGCATGGAAAAAGAGTCCTGTGTCGAAATGTAACTTTCGTCGCACTGATTGACCCAAGGTCAACAGTGCACGTCACTCACCACGAATATATCACCATGGGCTTAAATTACTTCCTTTCTGCTCTGCCATAATTGGACAAGATAATTAAACGTGCATCACGTGGTCATATGAAACAATGCTAAATAACCGTTTTGACCCAAAATTATTTTGAAAATTTTTCAAAACTAACCAATTAATTATGTTGACAATAACGGAAAAGCTACGAGAACGGTTTTGTTGAAAAAGTTCGTAGCGTTCTTATTTTATTTTTTTTAAATCCTAAAAGAATTTGCGGGATTTTGGGGTCATGTTAAGTTTTGTGTACCGTCCAGCCTCCCCCGTCTGTCTCCATGTCACAGTAGACAAGTCTGGCATGGATGGCCTGTCCGGTTGGCGACACCAAGTAAACACCACTCTGTGATTCTGGCAGAGAATTCAGGATCTCCAGGCAGTCCTTAGGAACCTGGATCCTCTCGTCCGGAAGTTTATCACACTGACCTAAATTAGAAACGAGATAAAATGTGTATAATGCTAAAGAAAAAAAAAATAAACAAAAACCACGAGGAGAAGAAGAAGAAGAAGAAGAAGAAGAAGAAGAAGAAGAAGGGTAAGATGGGGAAGAGGAGAAGGGGGAGGAGGAAGGGAGGAAGAGGAGAAAAAAGAAGAAAAACACAGCTGTGAACGATGCGTGCCTATATGATAATGTGTCAATATCGCATAGAATGTAAAATAAATTGTGCTTTAAATACTAATCGTACCTCCGGTAGCCAAATGACAAAATTCTTCACTTGCGGGAGACGCGGTCTTGGCGACATCAACAAAAGCGCCACTCTCTCCAGAACGTGTGGTTCCTGCAGAGACATGTTCAGTGATCATTTACACAGTGAAGGCGAGCAACTAATGCTTCAGGGTGTACCATGTGCATAGTAGTACGTGTATATAATTGTACCTATTGATGTTAGATATATATATAACATATCAATACTACCATGATAACCACCACTGTCACTACAACTGATACAACTACTGCTGTAGCTTCTGCTCCTAGTACTGGTGGCGGCGGCGGTGGTGGTGGTAGTGGTGGTGGTGGCGCCGCTGATACATATCGAGTGCCGCACACTTTCCAGTTTCCGGATTAACGGAAGTGTCGGATAAACTTATGTTTATCGGTTGTGGAAATAATGCTAAAATACGTTACCTTTTTTGAACTTCTGGCTAAGCTCTTTCCCAATACCATCATCACAAAGCCTACCCTGTATCATGAGATACAGAACCCTATTGGAAATAAGTTATTTATTTGTTACTTTCATGGACATTCTCGGATATCATCATTCCATACCACCAGCTGATGCATTTCTTTATTTTTAGTATTATTCATAATATTTATTTGTATTTAAGGTATATGTTGAGCTTTTGCAATATCTCACATTATGTATACTGTATAATGTTGAATTTATCGATATAAAAATACCTGATCCCAATCATACACTTGCGAATTCTTTAAATAGCATTGCCAGCAAACGGAACAAAGGCTTACCTTCCGTATTACCCTGCCGAACGGAGAAGTAACCGACAACAAACCCGAGCACGAAACACAGTGCTGAAGCCAGTAGAACAACCAGGATGGTTGTTCGCTTGCCCCACACTTTCCGTGGCCAACTTCCGATGGTCCATTTCGTGTCCAGCAATTCCATATCCTGAAACCTGGTGTAGCTTTCTCCTCGGTTCTGGGTGATCATTGTCAAATGACGGAGGTCGAACCATAGCAGAGGCAATGAACTTCATGAGAACTTAATCCTGCACGTGAATGTTTTGTTTAGCTTATTTCAGGTCATGCCTGGCTGAAGATGTATTTTGTGTCCATCACTGTCGACTACCACAAGAAGACGATAATCTGCTAATCTGTTCCGAATAGGTCACTCTCATACATCATTTGAGTTAATTAACGAAGTCAGGTACAACTAACTATCCAAATAGGGATTGTAATACATTGAAGTATTGTTAGCTGAGCGCCTGGTATTGAAATGGCATGGCATGTGTGTATCTTTGTTTTCTGGAACTGACTCGAAAACAAAAAGAGCTGTTAAAACGAGTGGGAATAATGCTGTAGCAATAAAACTTGTGTTGGATTTCTGTACGATACATTGTATTTATGGCACCCGGATCAAGGCTAACCAAATGAAAAGTACAAATATAACAAGAACGCTACCTTGTTTCAGATATTTCGAGGTAGAACAGCGACCAATGAATGTATGTTTCATGTTCAGAAGCCGTGACAGCTTGCTATTGCCATCAGAAAAATGGCAATTATGGCTGCAGGCCAACCAGATATTCCAGTTCTGGTGACAATGCGTTATTCCACACATAATTTGCTACTATAAATGGGGCCATACGTGTGTGTATTGTCTTGGATTAAAATATCCTAATTCCTACTTTTTGTTAGAATAGTGTTTTTGTTTTTTTTTTGTTTTTGTTTTTTTTTTTCGTGCGTGTGTTTCCTTTAACAGATATTATCCTCGTCTCTTTGCCTTGAGTGGCAAGCATCAACGAATTATGTTAGGCGAATGTTTTGTAAGATAGTGTGTTCTGTATTGACTGCTATCAGAGAGAACGCATGATGGTCCACTGGTACCTAGTATATTTGCAAAAGTGGAGTATGTAAATAATTTAACTCTGATGATGCTGATGTAGCTCGAATGCGCCATGGGGTTGACGATATTCATTTTACGAAAATCTTTAATACGAAAAGAGATGTTACTGGTATGAAAAATCTTCTTTATTTTACGAGTGACATTTAGTATAAACACTTTTCTATGTATATACAATAATGTTCCAAATTGTACAGACTCAGTGAAAGTTCATTAATTAGCTTTGAATACATAAAACATATAATACATTCAAGCATTTTTTTCACAATCTGAGATATCTCGACAGAGCCCCATGGCTGTTGATATACAGAAATAACTTTAGCTTATAAGCTTTGATTTTATTTTACACAGTCAAATCATGGCTATAATTGTTACAATGTACAGCGTTATCTCATGCTGCAATTTCAAGGAATCCACATATCTGCAAGTTACAATGAATGGACAGAACAGCGTCTCCGAATAGTGCAGCAGCTAACTTAAATTCTGAGAAAGACCTGCAAACTTTTAAAGCCGCAGTGGGTCTGTGTCAATAAATAAATATTTTAATTCCACTCTTGTATCATTTATTTAAACGTGTTCAATATTCCCCATAATATTTGATTCTCAAGTTTTCACGTCGGCTTCCGATGTCTCATGAATGCTCTCGTAAGGTGGGACTCCAATTTCATCCACATTCAGAGTTTGATAAGAGTTACTGCTCTGGCGACTATCCCCATTTGGCTTTTCTTCCTGCGCTGGCGAAGTATCCACAGAGATCATTTCATACCGATCTTTCCCCGATTCACGATTCCGCAAGCCTACATAATCGTTATCCGCCGCGATCCTTTCAATGTTTCTTTCGGACCCGGGGGTTTCCGATCGTCTGGTTTTGCTGTCGTCTGCTATGTTTACTACGGCGATTGGCTGGTTGCTATGGTTACCGGTAACATCAGGCAGGCCGGGAGATGGTGGTTGCGATGGTAAAGATGGTGTGCTGAAAACTTCGTCGTCTCTTGTGACGCCACGTTTGTGCAAAGAAAGCGTGCACTTCTTGCACAGACACAATGCCACACAAAGCGTAACCATGGTTACTATGCAGGACCAAATAAAGATTGCCAAAGTGATTTGAGGGTAGGTCGCAAATTTCTCCCAGCCGGTCACATTTGTGGCACAGCTGCAGTTGTTTAGGGATCCTACCACTCTCCAGAGGTTCACAACTGTCTCGTTCAGTCTTTCGATGGTTTGGAGTTTCCTTTCAATCTCACGAATTCTCTCTGCAATGGCAAATAAAAATCCATATTGAAATTGCATTCCGGTCCTAGTAACTAGTTGACAGAAATGGGCCCAAAGTCACAAACCAAACTGACCAAAAATGGATATATTTTATACACAGTATGCGCTAGCATAATATTGTGATTTAACTTCTCTGCACTGAACAAACCGACCTGGCGAGGCCTTTGACTATGTACATTTCTATTAAAGTATATAATAACACCAAAAACGCCGGTAACCATACATATGATCACACAAAGGACCAACAGAACCCCGAATTTGTCCGAGTCGTTTCGAGTAATATTAACCATATAGTGACACTAGACATCCTAACCACTAGGTTAACGAGGCCGCCGATCTATGCGACTCCTGACTCACCCTCACTGTATGATAATCCTGACGGACCGGGCGGTCCGGCCACACCAGTCATCCCAGGGGGTCCACTAGGTCCAGTGCCTCCGATTGGACCCAAGCGCCCGGTTGCTCCTATTGGCCCAGTGCTTCCAATCGGTCCTCGCCGTCCGGTATTGCCAGTGGCTCCTGATGGACCAGATGGACCAGTAGATCCAGTGAACCCAAACGGACCCGGTCTGCCGGGAGGTCCAGGTGCTCCATCTATCCCCGGCAAACCGTTTGAACCATCGCTGCCATCAAGGCCGTCCGCACCTGGTGGACCATATGGGCCTTGTGGACCTGTGTCTCCTGGAGGTCCGGCTGGTCCGGGAGGACCAGGGATGTAGTCTTGGCACTAGTCGCGAAGAGAAAGATCACTGATTAACCTCCATTACAACAAGGGCAATGGAATTCAAAAAGGATGCACTGTCAGAAAGATCTCCAGAATTGAGGGGGGCCTTGGGTGATCAAATTCAGTGTCATTTATATTTCAAACGCTTGTATCTCAGATAGGGTTATAGTTGTGACACATACATGCACGAGTATTTCTCTTAGCACAAATATTAATTCGCGTATTAGCATGATTAGGAAGCCAACAGCATTGATATTAGATTTGATCTTAGGCGACATGCTAATCACAAATAAACCTATATTTCAATCTCTATCCCAAGAAAAAACTATGGTGTCTCAATGTTTTGCTGTACTTTCTTCGGATTGCGTTCAACTGAGTCAAATGGCAATTGTTTTCGGGATTATGCAAACTCATTTTTATTACGGTGTTCGCAAAGCATGAAAAGGTCCATACCATTGATACGGAGAATTTTTTAGCTGTGAAGACGGTATGCTGTCCGTTATTCTGGTATCAAGATGACTACAGACACCAATTACGATCACAACTGCAGTCATACGCACCAAACCCTCCCAAAAACATCCAAGGAAAGCGTGTGGTATCTATATTTAAGATATATCAGAAGCATATATACAGATTTGTATGTAAGTACTCATGGGGCACTCACCATTGCACCGCTGAGCAATATTGACACCAACAGGAACCTGATGACATCTGAAAGAGAATAATATTTCAATATAAGCACACTATGGTAACGGCAATCCCCCCAACCCTCCTCCGTTAATCCTGTCAGTATCACAACACTTTCCTTCTTTTTCTATATCCATCCCTCACCCAGTAAATAAACAGGTACACCCAGCAAATAAACAGGTATATACAGAATTCCAGAATGCAATATTCTGGAACATGTCAACAACTGATGACTGTTTTCTACACATTAAACATAGACTACAAAAAGTTCATGTCTATAGTACAAAGATCATTTAAAATGACATATGAGTTATCTCATTCAATACAAAATTATATCTCGGTGAATATATCGATATTTTATTTATATTATATATTTTTCTGTATTTAACTGGGCGCCAGGGTAGAATACATATCACTGTAATTGGCCTGCCCGGTATAAATATATTGGTAAATAAATAAATAAACAAAAATAATTATAATTTAGTCGAGGTTCTCATTTAAGTTAAGCAGCATAAATTGTTTGTCTCGTATGGCTGTAAAAGTATTTTATTATACGGTGAAATAATTATCTTCTTTAATTCTTTTAGCGCCAGTTCTGCCGCCGTATTTAAAGCCATATGGAACTCCACCTGGACAACGGATGTACTTACCATCTACTAATGTCGACATTTTCGTAGATTAATCTATATGAACGCCCTAGAGAAACGTATCCTGCTTTACGCCACATAGAAAAGTCAGCTACCCGAATGATCTCTATTCTGTCTGAAGGGACAACGTCGGTGTGGCAAAGTGGTTTTATTGGCACGACCAAGCTTCCGTAACCTTCACTGGGTGTGTGGCCATTTATATTTCACCGCCACCCGCACCCAGCACCCACGTTACCACGTTACCGGTTTAATTTGGCGTGTAAGCAAATAACTATCGTGCTTCCGTTTGGCAGTAAGAATATTAACCAACAACACCACACCAAAATATAAACTATTATTTAAGCTTTCAATGGGCTGCTGACTCACAGCACTTTCATTTTGGCTGGCGCATTCGTTCCGACCTCCCAGTAGAAACAGTGAAGCGTGACGGCCAGAGAGGGCACATATTCTCCGCCCGAGGGTATATTGGCCCCATCATTGAATACCTTTAATTTATAGGTAAGATGCACAAACCCGGATTCACTAGGAATGAAATCTGCCTACATGCACCTCTCTGTACTTTCCAGTATGAGTCACAATTCAACGGAATCTGCAAAGTAAACCAATTACTAATTACCCGCTTAAAATAGTGCTATGTCGCAGTTCTTATGGTTATCGCGCCTACCGAGTTTGAACCTAATCAGCTAACGTACATCTGATGTGTTAATAAGAGCGGATATATTTTGACCCTGAGTATTTCGTTCTATTTCGGAACTTCCTAAAACAACCCTTTTTTTATGGTTTGACAAGTTGAAGCATGGTATAGCTATAAAAATATAGTGGAAACCTGTCTTTACGACCACCTGATAAATAGGGACAACCTGGGAATTAAGGACAGCTACCCCAGTCCCTAGGCCTATTCATTACACAGAGATTGACCTGAGAAATAAGACCACCTCAGAATTGAGGACAGTTTTTCACAGTCCCTTGGGTGTCCCTAATTCCCAGGTTCCACTGTATATAGCAGAGCAATTGTTGGGAACAAAAGTGTTGGCTTCATGCATGCATGTTTGCTGTAATTTTTTTTAGCTCGATTGACACTACGCGTTGTTAGCAGAGCTACTGTCCTCCGGGCGACATCCGTTCGTCTGGACACATCGACACAGGCCACTGCAGTTTGTTACTGTAGCTACAAACTTTTCTCTGCGTTTCTCTGTTGCACCAGGTAACGATATTGTCGCTCGCTCTTCGTAGTTTGCAGGTCAGATAAATATAAGGGCGCTTTGGTCACCCACACCTTTTATAAGTGGCGTCAAAATTAATGTCATCTGGTTTTTGTACATTATGTAATAGGTACTCAGTATGCATTGTTACTCTGTTACGTAATATGTTACAGCTCTTGGCTTTTGTAATAAAGCCCGTTTTCTATCTGAAGCCTGTTTGTCCTTCCTCCACATACGAAACTAGCTGCAGACTGCTTGGGATCACCCTGAGCATCATAAACACTAGTACTTTATGATCGTCTTTTCTTGCAGCCAGCCAGCTGCTTTGGGACTTCCATGATGACTGGGACTCATCTGAAGGCAATGGACAGCGGAAGAAAAGTAGTAAATAAAATAGTTTAGTTGATATATTCAAAAACGTGCAGTATTAGAAAAACACTTTTAATCAACAAATACATATAATAATGCCATGTAAGATATATAGTATATATTGCGGACGATAACTAAATTAAATAGAATATACGTTAATTTCAAAGTGATAATATGGTCACTTTTCGGTACAAATTTTATCACATTCAACATATAACGTCCTTCGCCGAATAATAATGAGACGAAGAAGTAACACTGCTTTTGTCAGTAATTTAGGCTAGACAGTAAAATCCAAACGCATCAGGTAAATTTTAAGGGGCGTACCCAGACGCGAAATATGAACATGGTCATTTCACCAAGAATCCCAAGACTGCATGTACAACCTTCAGTACAATATTACACGTGTATTTCTTTTACAAACATACCTGTATTAGCCCTAAAATATCCTGTTCTGTTCGTTTTTTTCTTTGGATTTTATTCTAAACAAAGCTAATACTTATTTTTTTGTAAATATTTTATCTTGACTTCAATATGTTCAAGTATTCTACTGTTTTTTTATTAATCTATGAACTGATAATGAATTCATGGATGCAATAATCTAACACACATATTTATCGGATTTAGGTGTGAAAAGTCTTACTGATCAATGTAAGGCGTTGCACGAATAAATAACACCATAATCACCAAGAACATTCAAAGCTGCCCAGCTATCATTATTAATATAACTTAAACTATGACAATTTTCATAATTGTCATGTTGTTAATGCAAACTGGGGCATAACTCTAGATTAAGTGAATTACTAAGATAAAGCTAGTGTACAAGGTTTGTTCAGTATGCTCAATGTCATACCAACAGAGGAAGGCTGAATGCAGCGGAAGACGTTACGGATGATCGCTTCTTCCCATTGTAAGTGTATTAGCTTTGCTGATATTGGTCGCAGATACCACTTTCGCACATGGCGACTGTATGGATGAGACCTTGCACTTGTTAGGTCTCAGTGTGTGATCGATGCCTTTTAGGGATATATAAAGTGGTCCCGAGTACGTGACTGATGCAACTGTATTCGATTGCATCCGTCTGGGCACGCCCCTGTCGTGTTTTATCATTTTGAGCAGGAAAATCGCCCCAAAGCTCACTTGTCACAGCGCAAAGAGGAACTTACACCTGTCTCTTGGCAGTAGACCTTTCCAGCTAGCGTCTCAGCATGTCTCCTGTACAGCTATATGATATCATGGGGACGGAAACAATGCCGTTTCGTGAGCCACTCCTCGACGGCGACATCAAAGAGAGCTAGAGGATCACCGACGTGACGATTTGGCCTGAATTTCGGCAAAATTCTTCCTCTTTGATGTAAATTCAGATCTCTTCGAGAGCCATCTTGGATTAGTGATTTTAATATTACCAGCAGGCTTTCTGAAGTTATTTGGAAGCTTGTTTTATCTCTATGTGACCATATAGGAACAATAATGTCCTCGGCCACACCCGCAGCGACATCATCGACGATGCCGCTGATGTCATTATCATCGTAGTAGTAGTAGTAGTAGTAGTAGTAGTAGTAGTAGTAGTAGTAGTAGTAGTAGTAGTAGTAGTAGTAGTAGTAATAGTAATAGTAGTAGTAGTTAAGTAGTGAGTGAGTGAGTGATATCAAAGTTTAACGGCACACCAACACCAAAAGGGTCATACAGTGCCAAAACATGTGTAAACTGAATGCTATGTTCAAACAAGTGCAAAGTCCAAGGCAAAATGTCAAGTCACATCCTGAAAAAAAGTCCAGCAAAGAACAAAGTAATGCCCACTATGGTCCGCGGCCAGCTAAAGTAGCTGGCTAACCTTTAACTAAAGGCCATTCCCCTATCCGCCATCTGGGTCGCGCCGGGGTTGCTCTGTGGGCTGAGCACCTGGGAAGATAGCCCAGGCTCCCCGGCGGAAGATATTGGTGGTTTGTCCTGGGCAAAGTTCAATCTAGCCAAACTAGATCTTCATCTAGCCAAACGTGTGGCCCACTTCTGACTGCAGCCTGCGCAGGTGCTTTGATGATATCACAGTTTAATGGCACATCAA
>JAAUYG010090731.1_pt1 | contig 12208 bp, 6 predicted proteins | sample 7278091 | NCBI WGS metagenome assembly JAAUYG01 (sample SAMN14350201, study PRJNA611818) | marine sediment metagenome | isolation source: surface marine sediment (0.6m) | place: French Polynesia: Moorea | collected 2018-08
CATCACACAAAATATTCGGTGGTGAGCCATCATGGGATCTACAATACTGCCAATTTTCATAACTATAAGAATAACCAATCTTCAGATATCGTGTTATCACTTGCCGCCGGGCAGTACGGGAAAGAGGCTTTCCCGCCCTGTCCGTCGGCAAGTGATAACACGATATCTGAAGATTGGTTATTCTTATAGTTATGAAAATTGGCAGTATTGTAGATCCCATGATGGCTCACCACCGAATATTTTGTGTGATGATCTGCAGTAATTAACCTAATTACATGTATCTCAATTTCACTCTTTTGACATTCCAGGGTTCATGCCCAAGTATGACAATATTGAAAATCGGCCGGTATATCAGAAACTGCCGCCCGTAGAATGAAAATATTTTGACCCCTTTAGCGGAAAGAGGTTCATATACAACTTCTTGAACTTTTGCAATTTCCAGATTTCATGCCCAGATAGGCAAATTTTGAAAATCCGCTTATATCTCGGAAACCACTGCCCACAGAGAACAAAGCTCCTTTTTGACCACATGGTGTAGAAAGAGGATACACATGCCACTATATACGTATTACAACCACTACCACCTGCCCCAGCGTGACAAATTTTAGTCCGTTTCTGTAACCCCTTTAAAATAACTTTCATACCCTGATATGGAAATTTTGTTAATCAACTGTATCTTGGAAATAGCGTCAAATCCTAAGATGTGCATTATCTTGAAAGGGACTGATCGCAGAGTGAAACAGATAAAAATGTCGGTCTTAGCAACACAGATGTAGGGTGCGTTTCATGAAACGGTCATGAAAGGTACACTACACATGCACTTCCTATGACCGCAAGTCAAATGTTCGTCCGTTTCACTCTATGACCAGCCATTTTTAACATATTGCACATTTTAGGATTTTTCCATTTATTTCCATATTAAAATTTCAAAGTGCCGTAAAATGTTTAAAACTTGGCCCATTGCCAAGAAAGCAGTAGCCTCTGTTCCACCAATGTCCTCATATAGCTTCGCAAAAGACGATGAAAACTGTAGGATGAATAGGGTTTTGAAATTTCTAGCTGCATATAGTGGTGTATTAACAAAAACTTTAAACTGCCATACATTTTTGCTAAATTGGCAGATCCCCAAAGTGCAATGAATGACCCCACAATGAACTCAAAGAATTTCACATGAAAACTACCCTTCATATGCAGATCCTAAAATCATATCGTAAGGAGATTTTCCCATTGATTCATATTAAAATTTCAAAGTTTTTCATAATATTTGAAATAGCCAATACATAAAAAATCTGAAACAGTAGCATTGCGGAGCTTATTGAGGAAAAACGCGAGAGAAGTTTGAAAGATTTGGCCGCGAAGGAGTAGCGTAAAATTTACCCGCGTTATAGTCATGTGTTAGGGAAAATGAGAAAAAAATCATAAAAATTAAAAATATAAAAATTTTAAAAATCCGGAAATGGACCGTTGTAGGATATTAGAGAAGTTTGAAGCAAAAGGGCCAAGGACATTGGTGCTGTGCTTGAGAACGGCATTAAGTAATACCTGTAAATCTGTACAGATATTTCTTGATACCAAGTAAGTACTTTGGGTGCCCCTAAATGCAACCCACATATACTTACAACAAGTAGTCCATGTATCAACCTTCAATCGGTTTCGCTCTACAACCAGGTGTTTTAGAGTTACGAGGCATTTTGCATTGAATAACCCCCAAAACGTCCTTGCACACTATAATGCTTAGCAAACCACATATATGTTCCACTGCTCACCAACAGTCCCAGTTTCGTTCCCTTTCTATTTCTGAGATGTTTGCAATATTCCATTTCATATTAGGACACAATGTTAACTTTAGACCTGCTTGACTGTGTCAGAAGAGCTCGTGAAATCGAAATTTGTCCATCGTCCGTATATTGTGGCATCGATTATTTCTGAACTTATTGCATGGATTTCTTTCAAATTTTAGTTGTTGCTGTCGCTGAACGATGTGCCCGGGCTCTTTTTTTTAAATTTGTAAAACAAAATATTTTTCACAAATGTTTTATATTTTCGTTTTCGTTAACATTGAACAATATTGAAGCGAAAATTTCAAACGCTACTTCTCCTACGAAACGCAGTGTAAAGTTTTCAAACTTTTCCTGAATATTTCTCCCAATGGTAATCACGAAACATTCTTTACAATTTTTGCATTTTGAAAATTGAAATTTTAAGAATTGTTTTTTCGTTTTCATTAACATGACACCAAGTGGAAGTTAAAATTTCAAAACGCCAATGATCCTAGAAATCAGAGCCAAAGGTTTCCAGATTTGTTCTGAATATTTCTCCCAATGATCATCACAAAATCATGTTTGGGCTTTATGAAAATTTGAGTTTCCGTTTTTCTTGAACGATTATTTCTCAAAAATGTCAAATTCGCCATTGTACCCTGTGGAGAAACCCCAAATCTCAATTATCTTGAAGCGAGCGATTTAAATCTTTAAAATTTTAATTCTCAAAATTTCAAAAGTCCCAAACGTAATATTGAAAAGTTTAAAAATTTGCGGATGCGATTTGTTTTGACAACTTTGCTCCCATTGTATCCCTTGTTAAAGGCAATGAAAATGCATTTTTTTTTCAAATTAAAAAAAAAAAACTTCCTGGGTATAGCCTAAGAAAACCAACCTCTAAACTTTGAAAAAAAATCCATGCAATAGGTTCATAGATAATCGATGCCACAGAGGAACGATGGAGTGGCGGATGACAAACGAATTTCGATTTTCATGGAAAATCGGAAAAAAAGTTTTTTTTTAATAAAAATCTCTGCATATGACACAACCTCTCCCACTGGGCCACGAAAGAAACAAAAATAAACAAAGGAAATCCTTGTAATAAGTTCAGAGATCATCGATGCCACACATGGATGGATGGACGATGAACGGATTCCTATTTAATCAGATCTGCTGACACAGTTTAGCATAGTTAAAAAGCAATATCTAGAGATACGGTGGGTAGGGAGCCTCAGGCGCTAAATTTGGCATTGCTGCATGTGATGCGTTTTTCAAATTTAACTAAATTTACAGCAGACAGACAGATAGATGGGCGATGTCTGACGGACGACATGGCCATGGCAGTAGCCCTGCTGACAGAGTCAAGCAAAGCTTAAACTGGCCTAAATATGGACACTGGATGGACACCTTTTCAAAATACTTTATTTTCTATCACATGCACAGTTTTTGAAAAAACGAGGTTTTGTTGACGGACGAACAGATAACGGACACTAACATAACAATGGCTCTGTTGACGACGTCAAGCAGACTTAATAGCTAATTTTGCACCAAATGTGCCATTTATTTGCTTGTCAGTTCAGGCACTGACGTAATGGCAAAAAAGTATATCTATAGCAAGTACAGCTAATATATTGGCCATATTGACTTACTTAACTTGCCTGAACATTTCAATATCTTTTTATATTTTTAGAATAAAATACAACACTCACTGTACAGATCAATGACAATGGCTTTCGTTTTCTTGATTAGCACTGCCAGGTACTTTATGTACATATACAAATCAAAGAGATAGCATCAAAATTATTTATAGGAACTACAGAAGATCTACCGAATTGGCACAATGGTACAGCATGACATGTCTTGAGAGACCTCTTAATGGGCTATATAAATATGGTTTCTCAAAACAGGTGGTCTTTGGTATTGGCTATATAAATATGGTTTCTCAAGCCAGGTGGTCTTTGGCGATAAGCTCAATTGTATTGCAATGCGGCACGTGTTCCTTCAAGGTAGATGGTCTCTTACAGCAGTGGTCCTGAAAAGCTGTTTCGCAGTACCTGTGTGCTGCTATATAAGTTAGGTACATCAGGCTGAAGGGAAACTGCACTGGGTGAGCAGATGGTATACAGTATGTGAACATTCATTTTCATATGGTATGTTATATGTATGTTATATTTTGATTTTAAGTGCGTGGATGCATAGTGCAACAGAGATATACACCTTTAATTATTGTTAAGAAAAAGTGTCAAAGCATGTATGGAATTTTAAGAAAGAACAATTAGAAAAGCTTTTAATACATACTTTTACAACTTTTTGGCCAAACCAATCAAAGCCCATTTCCTTGAAGACATCTGGGTCCAATTTTGGTACCACGAAGACGGCTCTGTAAATTGCTCGGGATGCCAAGAACGTAAGGTATTTCGGGTTGTATATGCTCCTGCATGGACTTCTGTCAACGGTGTCTGGTTTCTTTAGTCTTCTTGAAGACAATATATAGAAACAAACTCCAGCATCTAACCCATGAAAGGAGTCTAAACAGTCAACTACTATTCCTGTGCGTGGAAATGTCGTAGCTGAGTGCAATGTAATGCCGGTTATGTAGTTTCTCAGTATTTGGCGACATTGCTTCAAATCCTGTTTGAGATTATCTGTGTCTATCAAAACAGCAATGTCTTGTGGAGCATACCGGTACTCAGAGTCTGTGGGTTCTAACACCTGGAGGATGTTCTGAATTAATGGGTTATCTTGCGAATCATCAAATGGTTCTTCTGCTTCTAACACATCCACATCGTCACCATCCAAGTTGTTTAGACACTTTATGTCTTCTTTATATAATACTGTTGAGAGAAAAGATGCAACCAGCTTAGTGTTTCTGTGGACTGCTCCAAGAGGGTAAACGGCACACCTTATTATCATCTCCTTGCAGCATTGAATCACTATGTCAGGGAAGGAATTTTCAATTCCTTCAAAGCACTGGTGTACGTTGTCATGAAACACATACAGGCGAATCTTGTTAAGCCTTACTAACCTTAAGAGTTGTTGAGTGGTCTTGGGGGAACAGTATAGCCTGTGTACATCATCAAATACAATGCAACTCTTAGTTTCACCCCCCCCCCCTTTCAATGAGTGCTTTAAGGTCTAATTCTGTTCGCACTATTTCTACCGAACATGTGTCCTGACTTTTCATGAATGATCCTAGAGCATCAGTTGTGCAAACATACATCGATTTTGTCTTGGATCCATTAACTTGCAGACAGTGGGCACTTAAAAGAGTTTTGCCGGACCCGGGCGGACCTGAAACCACCATAACTGGTGCACTAGAACCTTGTCCTACCACGTACCATTGCTCCACGGACAGTTTGTAACTGCAGGTTTCCCCAATTATGTTTTTGAGGTAAGTTTCTTGTCTGACAATATTTTGGGCTAAGGTTTGTTGAATATGCTTTAAGCCAACATTGTTGACAAAAAAAGATTTTGTGTATTTTTGAAGCGGTTGCTCATCCACAACATGGTCTTCCAAGATATACAAGTAGCAGTCGACTCTTAGCACACCTGTCTGATGTCGGTCTTTCAACAATAAGTTTTGGTCCTCCAACAATAGCATCTTTGTCAGCCGACCTGCAGTCATCAAATATGTTTTCTGAACAATATCATCTTTATTCACGTTATTGGCATCTTGGTTGGTCTCTGCTTTCATCCTATAAGCATGTCGGACCAGTGTAAAAAGATAAACACTGCCATTTTCTGTCACCAGTAAGATGTCACTAACATGCCTTTTTGGTCGTTTAGCTGCTTTTTCCTTTCCAACGTGGCAGAGCCATGATGGAGATACTATGGCAAAAGCTCTCGGGGAGTCTAATTTAGTTTTTATCACATCTATCATTCTATCTTTGTCGCAATATTCATCCAGTAGTGCCTCAAATACATGCCTTGGAGAGAAATTAATTGGATCACTCGGCACAAAAATCGGAGATGATGTTGCAATTTTACCAGCGACTGACTCCAAACTGCTGTCGTCCAGCACAACATGCTGCTGCCAGTGTCTCTTATTTGTTGTCCATGATAGTTTCTTTCCCAGGGACTTCTGAATACGCAAATCTGTCATCCTGAGTACTAACTCTGGGATAGATGCAGATGCATTACTGGTTGCAAGGTCCTGTACTATAGGTATAGATTTTGTGAAGCCTGATTTCCTGCTGCCGGATGCTGTGTATGATTCTTCTTGAGCGTACACTATGAGGCCTGACTCATCAATACTCCCAGGAAAGAGCAAGTCTGTGGAGAGAGAAACTTTGACAAGAACCATACCCCATACAGACCCATGTTCTGACAGGTGTTCGTACTGCAATATATCATCTGCACCGCTGGAATTTCCACTGAAGATCCATTCATTCAAACGATCCTTGAACTTCAACACATGTTCTAATTTCACGTAATCAGTTTGTCCAGGTTCTCTACAAAGGAGAACCACACCACCAACGCTCCTGCGGAGAGTTTTAATTATAGTGATGAGCTTATGGTTGTTTTCACTAAATCTAGGATGTTGGAAACAGTTAAACGGGACTTTAAAACAATACTCAGGGCATTGAAGTTCCTGTTGTTGTATCACAAATGTATTGCATGCAACGGTCAGCAGAAGTTGATCAGGACAGGCAGCCTGGAATTACAGAAAAATAGTACCCGTAAGTTCATGTAGAATCCAATGAGTACTCATCCACGTGATCTACATTATATATATATACAGCAGTTACCCGTACTTTGAATATGTACAATTATCAGATACTGTTTGATTTCTGTTTGATTTATAAACCATTGTGATATTTTTACGTTGACATGTTAAATCTCAAGCTAAAGTAGAAAAGCTTTTAGGTGTCCAAAATTGTGATATAATGCCAAAACATAACATTTACATGGCAATGTTTACCATAGTAACATCCCAATAAATATAGCAAATGAGAGAAAGCTTGTACTGAAACTGCACAAATGCGTTTGTACCTCTGTCATGGTGTTTTGTAAAAGGTGCTGACATTCCTGACGGACTCTTCCCACCACCTCGCACTTCACAATGGTTAGACAGGGCAGCAATGAGAATTTGCTGATTGGTGTAGTCAAGAAAGCATGTGGCACAGACGCTCTGGATGTATCTGATAATTCCTTGAATACATCCCTCATGGTTTCATCTGGTGTGACAGTACGGTCTGCAGAGAAGGACCCAGGTCTACCAACCGCTTTGTCCAATATTATGTGTTTAACAGCAGCTGAATTTATGGAAATAGAAGATTTTGATGTTTCTCCCAGTTGCTTTCTTTCCTCTGAAGTAAGATATATATGTTCATAATGCATTCGTTGGTTCAACTTCAGCCTATCTTCTTCCGTTGGCTCTTTCAGTGAGCGGTATGCCATGATGTCCTGCATTATTCTGCTTTTCCCCTTTTCCCCTTGAGTGCTGCTTGGTAAATGTAACAGCCGCTGTTCCAGTTTTAGGTTTTCCAGTTTATGGATAAGCACTTTGCAGTTATGCAGAGTACACTTTACAGAGCTATTGTCTGGAAGATCTCTGAGTATGTTGGCTTCTAAGTAAGCAGTAGAAAGTTGCCATACTTCCTTCACTAGATTGGGGACTACATGCACTTGACTAGTTGCATTCTGCTTTGTTACATTTTCTGTAGCAATATGAGCGATCCATCTTTGTACAAGTTGACACAGATCTCCAACGGCAGCTTTAGTTTGGTCTACTTGGAAGGCGATTGTGAGATCGAGGGAAATTTGAAATGAGTCACCTTCATCCGCTTTATACTCAAACAAGCTGGTCACCGCTGGACCATTGAACCGCACGCCACTGAATGATGGAGCCGCATACCCACTGTGCCATATATTTGGTGGTAGTTGTATGTCATTTACTATTGACTCAAGGCAGTCTGCAAACTGTACATTCACATGCCGTGGATTAAGTTCCTCACCTTGGAAAAATAGCTGATACTCACCACGCTTGTCCATCACTTTGAGGTCCAGTTGGGAGTCTTCAATAACATAGAGGCAGTCCATTTCATTAACCCGCCCTACCTTACTGCCATCCCAGCAAGATCCGATCTGAACCAGATGACCGGAAAAACGAAAGCGCTTTAGTCTGGCTTCTACATCACCCCGGTATTTTTCGAAGGATGTAACTACGTTGAAATCCTTGCCAAAGTCTACCCTGTACTTATCCAGAGCACACACATCAACTGTCAGTGTCCAGTTGTGGAAGGCAGCCCTCGATCTATTTTGATGATCTTCCATCTCACACCGATATCGCTGCTGGGCCTCACGCTGCTGGGATTGCATGTCTACATCTTCACTGCTAGAGTCTTCACGGTCATGGATTTGTGCATCCTTCAGCCTTCGGTAAAACTGCTTCTCTATTTTGTACTTGCTAACCTGAAATTGATATAATTTTTATACCTGTGTAATGTGCCCGTAATGTAACATATCCCCTCAAATTAGAAAACCTTCTTCTTCAAGCAAATATGCAAAGGTTAGATCATGAGTAATAATAAAAGGTTCTCCAGATGCTAAATCATATCTTTCATTGGTCAAAGCTGAGCTTTTCCTACTTCATAGTAACATAAACTTTTCAGTGATGAGCAAATGTATGTATGCATGTATTTTTATTCGGATCAACACAAAGGTAATGTACAATGAATTATCTTTCAAATTCTGAAACGGTGACAGCATGATACGATGTGTTAGATCCAGGTCTACACCCGTGAACAATTAAGACTGTAACTGGAAATTTATAAATATATTAACCTGGTACTAAAAATTTAGCAGTCATTATATCCAGCCAAAGGAGACCTTAAAATCTTGTCACGATGTATCTCTGTGCTTCAAATGTATTACTGAAGTTGTTTTTACCATTAAAAAGTCAATTCCAGGTATTGTATTAGACGTCATATTTGTACATTTTAAATAGACTGTGACATTTTACATAGTTAGAATGTGCTTCAGGTAGTCCATGGAAAAGGACTTAGCTGTTGTAGGTTTACTTACCTGTAATTGCTAATGCAACATCTTCAGTGTATACATAGATATCCCTGTCATTTGTCAATTGCGTTGTTTTTATCATTTCTCTGCCTTATACCACACACATTGGGGACAGCAGATAAATACTTAAAAATGAATGGTGAATGTTAAATTCAGTGTAATATTATCATCAGTAGGTAATTTGTAGAGGGAGGATAGCATTGAAAATACCACATAAAATGATACGATCACATATGATTTTGAAAAGTACAGGTTTCTATACTCACCCCATCTGTTTCCTGATTCTGAGTGGGAGGCTCTACATTTCTGTCAGTTGGCCCAGGATTGGATTCAATGTCGCCACATAGCTGCAGCAGTGTACTGAGATCAGCAGTGTACATGTACATGTTCTGTCTGCCCTGGTGCTCGGAGCTGAACTGGTGGGGAATGTTATTAGCTTCATTGTCCCTTAGTGATGCACACAGCGCCTGGAATACATAAATTTGTTGCTTTATTCTGGAAAATATAGCATTGGTCACACATCTTAGAGCTTATGCCTATAGTTATTCCTTACTAATTGACAGTATACCTTTATACAATACTTTACATGCTACTTCATGGTGTGAGATTCTTGTACGCATTGTACAAACCTGGATAGTGCTTGGTTTAAATTACACTAAACAGAATTATTTCTGACAATTAAACGTTATATTACAGTTTTAACATAACTGGTCCAGCCTGCGGTTTGCAACTCCCTTATGCACCTCCATTGATCCTCAAATGCAAAAGCTCAAAACTCGACCACACTAGTCTCAGACCACCATAATAAAAGTAACGGTGAGTGAGTGAGTGAGCAAGGTTTATAATTACTTTGACAATTTTTCAGTCTTGTAGCAACTGGAACAAGGTTCATCAAGCTCGATGGCTTGATCTATGACCAAGGTCGTGTATGTAGGTATTGGTGTGTATGTACTGGACTCATCTTGTGCTAGTCCAACCTGCTAAATTGAATCAAGTCACGCGGGAATGGCAGAATGGACTTTCATGGAAATTAGGTAGGGACACGTGTTTAATAAGTTTAAATCAATGCTTCAAACATATACCAAGTACAACAATGTAAACAGTTTGTTAACTTTTAAATTATAATATACATTTATCCTACATTAATACTTGAGAGAATGGCAAATTCCCTTGAGGATAACCTACATCTGCCTAAGTAATAAGTCTTAGAAATCCTAACTGTACTTGGACGGAAGGAATGCACATCAATCATAGGCTACAAAAATCCTAGGGTTTGGCTATTCTAAAGTATCCTAGCTATCCTAAAGTAATTCTTCGCTGTCGGCTAATCAGGCAGAAGTCTGTGTGTTTTTCATTCTAGGCTGACAACAAGTTGGCATGCGAGTTCAGCCGACATCCTCCTTAGACCTACTAAGGCATCCACGGGAGGAGTCAGCTATCTGTAGGGTGTTCCCAGCTTTGCTGGATCACCCCTGCCATTGTAGAGTGGGTGTGTTAGCCCTGTCTCCTAAATAGGGTCACAGAAATAACACTAAGCTAGAGATCCCTGTTATGGCAGTGTCCTCCAGGGTCGGCGCCAGGTGCCACAAGCGGATAGTTCTGTGGTGCGGCAGTTCTGTCCCTCACGGAGAAATTTCTCTATACAAAGTTACCAGAATCCATAAAGAATACTTGGCTACTGTTGAGGGCCAGGCATCTGCTGCAGGTTAATGTGGCTTCTCTGTTGTGGGCATCGGGGGTAAATAGTGGGTATCAGGTGAAGGCCAGAACACACTGATCTTAGTACCATTCTCTCTTCATAACAGAGAAGCATTACAGTCTGCACTTTCTTGTGTTTAAGATGAAGCAGCTTTTTTGTGGGAATGTCTGTCTTAGTAGGTGATATACCTGGTTGGTTATTGGGTCATAACAATCTACTTTATCCTGCGAGGAAGCAACAAGGCAGCAGATAACCCCCAGGAACTTGGGTATTATAGTAGGCATACAGAGCCTTGGTGAATAGCCAAATGAGAGTTTCTTCCTCAAATTAGAAAATCTTCTTCTTCATGCAAATAAGCAAAGGTTAGATCATGAGTAATGATAAAAGGTTCTGCAAATACTAAACAATATCTTTCATTGGTCAAAGCTGAGATTCTCCTGCTTCATAGTAACATAAACTTTGTAGTGATGAGCAAATCTTGTCACGATGTATCTTTGTGCTTCAAATGTATTCACTAAAGTTGTTTTTACCTTTAAAAAGTCAATTCCAGGTATTGTATTAGACGTTATATTTGTACATTTTAAATAGACTGTGGCATATTAAATACTAGTAGTTAAAATGTGCTTCAGGTAGTCCATGGAAAAGGACTTAGGTGTTGAAGATCGTAGGGTTACTTACCGGTAATTGCTAATGCAACATCTTCAGTGTATACATATATATCTCTGTGATTTGCCAATTGCGTTGTTTTTATCATTTCTCTGCCTTATAGCACACACATCAGGGACAGCAGATAAATACTTAAATGAATGGTGAATGTTAAATTCGGTGTAATATTATCATCAGTAGGTAATTTGTAGAGGGAGAAGGGCATTGAAAATACCACACAAAATGATACGTTCACATATGATTTTGAAAAGTACAGGTTTCTATACCCACCTCATCTGTTTCCTGATTCTGAGTAGGAGGGTCTACATCTCTGTCAGTTGGCCCAGGATTGGATTCAATGTCGTCACACAGCCGCAGCAGTGTACTGAGATCAGCAGTGTACATATACATGTTCTGTCTGCCCTGGTGCTCGGAGCTGAACTGGTGGGGGGTGTTCTTAGCTTCATTGTCCCTTAGTGATGCACACAGCACCTGGAATACATAAATTTGTTGCTTTATTCTGGAAAATATAGAATTCGTCACAGATCTTTGAATTTCCCTGTATTTTATTTTATCTGACATAACAAAATTCGACCTGATTTTTGTAGGAAATTACGGATACCAGACACTCCGTACCCCTGCCCCTTTGTACCCCTGTTTTTCTGTACCCCACCACTCCGTAACCCTGCCTCAACGTACCCCTGCTATGTCCACTTCGTACCCTCCCCTTCCAGAACATATCTCACACCATGGGCGGGGATTGAACCCGGGACCTTTTGCGTGGCAGGGTAACGCTTCTACCAAATGAGCTAACATGGTGCCCGGTAACTCTATCGATGCCAATGCATGTTATCACCTGGAAACCCCACATCCGGCCCCCTGGTGGCAGTCGGCTGCGTTCTTGGGGGGGGGGGCGGCCGCCCCCCCCCCGCCGCGGGCGCGCGGCGCCGCGCCCCCCCGCCCCCGCGCCCCCGCCGCCGCGCCCCGCCCCCCCCCCAACCATGCAGCCGACTGCCACCAGGGGGCCGGATGTGGGGTTTCCAGGTGATAACATGCATTGGCATCGATAGAGTTACCGGGCACC
>JAAUYG010156078.1_pt1 | contig 12208 bp, 14 predicted proteins | sample 7278091 | NCBI WGS metagenome assembly JAAUYG01 (sample SAMN14350201, study PRJNA611818) | marine sediment metagenome | isolation source: surface marine sediment (0.6m) | place: French Polynesia: Moorea | collected 2018-08
CATTGTTGTAGGTGCTATTCGCCTTCATGGTCGGTCTACATAACCTGTATTGGTACTACGGAGCTCAGACCTACACAACGGAAATCAACGGAGAAGAGGAACTTGTCCACTCATCCGAGGCATTCCAAGGGTACTGCTGTGGTGTACATATCCTGAAATGCGTACAGCGACTAACTATACTCTGTCATTGAATTGTGTCGTATGCTTTTAGTATACAGTAGTCCCCCTATTTTACAACCCTCATATTGTAAGGCCACCTTTGACTATAAGACCGCTTGATTTGGTCCCAAAGGCAATTTTCTGTGTTAAATGACCTTTATTTCAAGACCACCTGCAATATAAGACCACATTTTCTTGGCCCCATACGTGGTCTTATAATAAAATAGAGGGACCACTGTATTTAGTTTGGGACAATTTAATGCACAGGGGAGTTTATGCATAGGGGTCTAATTCACACGTTAGAGCCCAGCCGACCCCGTTAACTCGTGGTGTGATGGATTATTGTGTAATACTCAGTGTTGAATCTGTTACTGGTGAGATTATAATTGCTAGGGCGTGATATTAAATAGCCAACGGAAGCCTCCAATTATCTTTGTAAACGTTAACTTATTTATTGAGGTTTTCAACTTTTTCATCCCATATATATAAAGTGAACAGAGATGTTAATGGTCATACCAGACAAGTCTGTTGTTAGGTCAAAACTGTCTTATGGGTGTATAACTCTCCTACAACTAACTATACGTACGAACACCTTCAAGGGCACTACCGGCTAAAATGGCTCTTAGATGCATTTTCAGAGATGCTAGTTGGCACAGAAAAGTTTGTCATAATTCAGCAGTTGTTTGGTCATAGATACAACTCATGTAGGCTAATGTACGCCCGTGACAACCATTGGGGGCGATACATTCGCAGGTATTGACAGATGTATGCAAACGAATATACACAAATATATGCAAACGAGGTGATGTTAAAACAAACAGTTCCATCGGTGTTCCGCTGATGATTAAAAGTGATACACGCATGCGACACATTACATTTAGGGTACAATGAAAAAAGTAGCACAGCGACAAGATCCAGTACCTTTCTGCTTGATATGTTTATAACATTGTCCACTGATGTTCCTGTCCACTCGCCAGGTTGCCACTGACGCTGTACAGCCTATTCTGGTCTATGTTTGGCCTGGTGAGCGTTAATAGTGTGGAGATCAAGTACAAGGAGAAGACCATGAACCAGGGTGGTCTCTATCAGTACTCCTTCCCCGGCTCCAACCACGCCACGTCTATCGTGGAGGGTGTGGGCATCTTCCTCTTCGCAGCGTACCATGTCGCCATTATCATCGTTCTCGTCAACATGCTCATTGCCATGATGAGTCACTCGTTTGAGGACATACAGGTCGGTACAAAACACGTTTGTGGGAACATACAGGGCGGTACATAACAACTATGTGGGAACATACAGTGTGGTACAAAACACGTCTGTGGGAACATACAGGGCGGTACAAAACACTTCGTTGGAACATACAGGGGGGTACAAAACACTTCGTGGGAACATACAGGTCGGTACAAAACACGTCTGTGGGAACATACAGGGCGGTACAAAACACGTCTGTGGGAACATACAGGTCGGTACAAAACACGTTTGTGGGAACATACAGGGCAGTACAAAACACGTCTGTGGGAACTTACAGGGTGGTACAAAACACGTCTGTGGGAACATACAGGGTGGTACAAAACACGTCTGTGGGAACATACAGGGTGGTACAAAACACGTCTGTGGGAACATACAGGGCGGTACAAAACAACTCTGTGGGAACATACAGGGTGGTACAAAACACGTAACACGTCTGTGGGAACATACAGTGTGGTACAAAATCCGTCTGCGGGAACATACAGGTCGCTGCAAAACACTTCTGTGGGAACATAGGGTTTAGGCGTATCGGTGTAATGCCTATAGTCTCGGCAGTATCGGCTTGAATTTCTGCTATGCAAGAGGTATACTGCATGGTATTTAATTTAGCGTGTTTCCACCTTAAATTAGTGAAAATACAACCAAACGAAGTGATGGTAAAGGCGAATTTAGTAAAACCTGCAGGTGTATACAAACACCACCATCACAAACAACAACAACAAAAAAAAAACAAAAAAACAAGAACAATAATTACAGCTACCACTGCTGATACTGTTGCTGCTGCTCCTGCTACTACTACTACTGCTACTACTACTACTGCTACTACTACTACTACTACTACTACTACTACTACTACTACTACTACTACTACAACAACAACGACATATGGTACTATTACCACCTCAGCGATTCGTATTCTTACTACTAACAACTCCAACTGTACTACCACCCGACTCTCTCCTTCCACTGCAAGAACGACTACAGTAACTCACAGTTAATATTTTTACAGTTTCCACCTCTATTATTATGGGAACTACTACACTGTCCATTCGTCTTGTGATCCTCAGGGAGACTGTGATGTAGAATGGAAATTCGCCAGAACTCGACTATGGATGAATTACATAGACGAAGGGAGCACCTTACCTGTCCCCTTCAATGTCATCCCCACCCCAAAGTCCTGTAAATATGCCTGGCGCGCCCTCAAAGAACTCTTCAGTTCCGCCTCAGACGGGTTACTCGAGTACGAGATGGAGAAAAAACAAACTTTCATCAAGGTAATGACGTCATGTGATGTGATGTAGCCGTAATTTCTCACCTGTCATCTTAGGAGTAATAATAATTGGCCCCAAACCCCGTTTTCGATCAGTTTCCTGTGGCACCTTTACGGCGTAATTGGAAGATTGCGTTGTAGTTGTTAGCTAAGGGCCAGCCATTGACAGGTCGTGTGGGTGTTATGAATTGTGTGAGGTCATGCTAAGTTGTCATTGTGTTGTGGTGGTGGTAGCGGCAGCCGTTTGTTACGTCAGTCTTTGTGCTAGTCATAAGTGGGAGATGCTCAATCCTTATGTCAAATACAAGCATGGTTGTCAGAAAAGCATGCTCCACCCCTAAGAAGTATTAGGCAAGCCCCTAATTAGACGAATCGTAAATCTCGAGGCATCACTTGTGTATGTATGCCCCATAATTTGTAAGTGGTAGCAAACTGATCCTTTGGTCTGTGGTCAATGTTGACACTGTTTTTGAATGTTTCCAATGTTTATTATCTATGATTACATCTATTGCTACTTGTACCTGCTTAATTTCACCCGAGTACAATAATTCCTATCATATATAAACAAACACCTCGCATGGATAAGCATATTGTAACTCTACACAACAAATATCTGCTTGATAGTAATTCAATTTGTCTTCGAAATGGATCTTTCTTATTTTAGTCATGCATATTGAAATGCAGCTTTCGTTGATTTATTGCTGATCTCTCTTGACCAAATTGATGCATTAGATTGCAAAATACAATGTTTTGTGTCGTCTGCTATGTCACGTGACACAGTCTCCCATGTTTTCTATGACAGCGCGAGAAGTCGTTCAGTGACGGCCTGCTCCCCGAGTTGTTTTATGGGAAGGTACAAGTAGCGTCCTCATTTGTTCTAGACGTGATTTTTAGACACATTTTCTTTCAAATTTCTTTACAATAGAAAACTCAGTAAATCAAATTGGTTTTAAGCAAGACTATGTTGCATATAACATCGACGTTTTTTCTTTTTTTGGCATGATGAAAACTGTTGAGTGTGTCAAGATGAAGTAGTTTTATAGTGCTTTGCTTTGTAGGCATGTTTTCGTCTTTGTTTGAATTTATTAGACTTGATTCTGTCCCCCGATACTATTACATGATATTCCCACCATTATCAGTCCATCGTAAAGCCCGCAGTTGTAGATGTACGAAACATTTTGGGTAAATTAAAGGGCATACAAACGTGCGACAGAACGCCGCCATCTTTCTAGCTGCCTTTGTTTTTTGTGCGTAATAAGGCTGCGGCGCTCTTCCGCATTGTTGTAGATGTCACATGTATTATCCCGATCATTCATTTCCCGGTCAATGTTTTCTGAGTCCCTCCATTCCTCTCCCTCCCAGAAGCGACGTGAGAACGTCTGCCAGAGCCTGAACATCGAGACACCCGACACTAACTACGGGGACATTCTACAGCGGCTGGTGCGACGCTATCTCTTCAAGCTTGAGCGGCAGAAGGACGAAGGCAAGCATCTCTGCCCCCCTCCCTCTCCCCCACCCCCTATCTATTTCTTATGGACAGAAAGGCAGAGAATGAGTGTGCTTTTTCGTGTAGTATCAGGATTACTATAACGTGAGCTGAAGCAAGCAGAGTGCCATCAACAGAAGCGTTGACAGGAACTCTACAAATGGAGCGCAACGGTCCCTTAAATCGTATTTGGCGAACCGAGTGTAATTTAAAGGATCATTGCAGATGCTCCCTGTATTAGTCATTTAAATGGTGAAAACCCTAATGATGTCAAACAGTTCCATAAAATAACATACATGTACTGCACCTTAAGGCACGACCATACAGAATATAAAAAAACGCATAAACAAATGTGAGGTATTGTGACACGTTACACATTTCCTGCCTTAAGTCGGGAAACGTAGAAATGTGTATAATCACGAATTAAGTCCGAGTACCTGATTTTGTCAGGAGATCATCTAAACAGGTTCTTGGTTTCCTTTCTAAAGCTCGGGGAATATGTGTGATAACAGTACTATAAAACTCTGTTGTGACATAACCATATGTGTTACAGGCTATTGCATAGCAATAAGCGTTGCATACTACAAACTGTGACCTACTTGTTGTTCCAATGCCTGTAAGTGGAAACCAGGGGTCTGTGAGTCGCTAGATGTACCTTGTAATGTATTCTACTAATACCCACTACTATCATCATTCTAGGCTGTCATTGTAATGTCCTCCTGTTGGTCTCCCACACTTTTCACATTTCAGAAGGTATTTCTTCAGGTAAAGAAACCGGTGTTTCCGTTGGTGCCGACAACATCCTGTCAACTGCGGACAGCTTCAAAGGCAGCGACAGCAGAGAGGACCGGGAACCAGCATATGCCGGTACGATATTACTTATGCTGGGTCCAGGCAGTTACATTGTGGTTAGGACGTTAAGCCATTTAAAACTATTGTTCTTCCTGCATTTTTTCTAACAGACAGTGACGGGTAAGAATATGAATTCATATTTACAATAGTCCTCCACTGTATGAGTTCACCGGATTTACAAGAAATAGTGGCCACATTGAGAGGTGACCCTTGGCGAGAGGGAGAACAGTAGAGGCATAGCCTCAAAGCCACCTTAAGGGAGGTGGCCTCTGTTACGAGAGCCCACTATCTGCTTTATTTTGATGATCAGTGCATGCCGTGACAAAAATGTGCTAATTCATGTAATTGTGTACTTCAGTCTGTCCTGACAGTGCGAATTTGTCATTTGTCTGCTTTGGTTTTGAGAGTAAAATGGTGGGATCGCTGCTTGTCAACAACCAGAATGTATGCTTTGTTTGCATTGTTCTAAGAGCAAGTAAGAATTTGCTGAAGTTTTGCATTGTTGAAGCAGTGACGAGTAAGAATGTAATCTTTGTTTGCATTGTTCTAAGGGGAGAATTTGCTGAAGATTTGCTTTGTTGAAGCAGTGACGAGTAAGAATTTGCTGTTTGTCTTCTCTGTTCTCTCAGAGACAAGACAAGTACAAATTTGCTCTTTCTTTACTCTAACAGATAGTGACGAGTTAGACGAGCATCCCGCAGTATATTCCGACAGCACAGGATCGTCTCTGATACCCCCGCCTCCCCCGATGGGAGGCGGAGGCAGCAGCGGGGACAAAGGCGGCAACTTCCGGCGACGCATGTCCATCCGGGCAGGTCATGGCGGAGCCTTGCGACCCAGCAAAAACCGTCGCCCGTCGGTCGGTCAGGTCCAGCCCCAGGTCCAGCTACTGTCCATTCCCCAGCTGGACGCCATACAGCGCTCGCTGAAGCTGCTGGATGTCCGAATGCAGCATATCCAAAGCAGTGCTAAAGACGAGGATAAGATGCGAGACGATGTAGAACACATCCGACGTGTGATGTCGGAAAATCAGAAAGCTTTGGCTACCGTTGTAACGGTTCTGTCCTCAATACAGGAAGAAGTACGGGCGCTCAGTATTACCGTTCACAAGCAGCACGCCAACACGTTTCAGATCCAGCCGCCACAGCAGCAGCCCCGGAAGCGATCCGGAGACCGCAGTGGCGCCGACAAGTTCGAACGTGGTCACAGCGTCGCCAGCGTTCCGGAGTCCGCTGGTCTTCGGGGTCATAGTCTCAGTGAACTGGAGTCCTCCCAAGTCTGACCCTGGGCAGGGAGTAGGGAATGAATTCGGTTTGTTATAAATACCCCTGTACTAACACTCCGGGGGCACAGCGGCTATATAGCAGTCTGGTTAATTGGTGCCTGGTTGATTTATACACCACCAGGTGGCAGCAGCAGTTAATGTGATGACATCACGCTGCAGAAACCACCGATAACACGTCTCCACGCTCGGCTTTTGTGACATCTACCATTCTGTGGGGATATAATGCAAAAGTGATCATCGCTGAGAAAGGCGGCGAGTCGAGTATCCATGTTGTTCTTGGGAATACGCCGTACGCGATGGCATGTATACAGGGTGTCTTCGCTGGAGGATGTTAAAACGAGTATAGGCACCGGGATGGAAGGCGACTCGGGACCTGCAGTTATATGTACCGATATAAACTGTGAGGTCGTGTGTGCATCAAAGACTCAGCGACACTGGTGTATACCATACCACGGCAGGAATACCACCTTTCAATTTCCTTAAGAGTCACTTCACCATAGTCCACCACGGCTGTGCTTAGAGTATGGTGAACAGAGCTAAAGTTCTTTAAAATAGCTTTTTTCTTCAGGAACTGAACTCTGTGTGATATGGACACTGTTTGGGTCGAACCATTTCTGTCGGATAGCGGTAGCCTTTCTCCGGTACATCCTATTTCTTATTGAAAGGAAAATTCATACTAGGAGCTTTCTCTAACTATAATTGAACTACGGTCATTGAAGGGTTTCAGTGTGCTAGAGCATGTCACTTTTTCATTTGGTAAATGGAGCAAAAGAGCATGGCAAAATGTGGAAAAAAGACTGTCGGTAAAAGCACGCAAAGTGAAGTCTTTCTGCCCAGTGACACGACTCTGACCCGGATACTGGCGATCCCCTGGATGGATATTACCAAACGCCGCTTCATGAGTCGCAGTGCACTACTGTAGCCCCTTACGATGACTGTACCAGTTTTGGCTGCAGGCGTAGTGTGTAGACTAGCAGTTATCATACGACAAGACGGCACAAGCGAGTGCTCAGGAAACAAAAACAGCCTTGAAAAAGTCGGTCTGTGTAGACAAAACAATGTGAAGAAAACTGTAAACACCACCATGTTGGCCAGACCAGACATTGGAGGGTACTACCTTAACTGACGACCAATCTTTGGAGGGTATCACAAACACTTATACCCTGCAAAATGGCGGACCCTTACAATACCTTTTTGCTAGTAACATTTGTCCAGTACTTCGCCCTCTGGACACCATAGCGCCCCGTGTTACCAAAGTTACGATGTATTGTTTGTTACTTCTTTCAGGTTTGGCATTATTACCGGCAGGTCTCCCTAATATCGCCCTGGACTCCTCGGAAAGACCGACGCCACCCCCGACCCGTTCCAATGTTCTTTACGAAATAGTTGTCATGGGTGTGCGTTTCTTTTTCTCAAACATACTTGATGGTTTCCCCAACAAGTGCAAACTACCCCGTCCGAGTCCAGACCCTGTATTAGCGAGAACTGCGGCCCTGTATATATTACCCAAAGGCAAACTTGTGATATGTGTTGAACTTACTTCCCCGACTTTGAGCACTAGCTATCACGTTGCACTTTCTTGTGACTGCGCTTCTCTGCACGCAGGCAGGAACCGGAAACGAGTTTTTCGATGTTATAAATTTTGCGTGTACGTGTGTGTGTGTGTGTGTTTTTTTTTTTTTTTTTGCTGATGCACCCATGTGATCATTTTATCCATTGTCTGTGACCGTGTAGCCTACCTGTGTGACTTGGTATGCAATGAATATTGATTTTTAAGAGTTTTGGAAGGGTTTTTGGTATCATATCTCTGTTAATACCGAGCTGTCGCCACTGGTACATGTAGTTTTAACCAAAATGTGAATGTCTTCCCCATGTCCAATAGCCCTCCCCATCACTCGAGGAAGTGTTTGAATTTTATCATGTTCTCTAATTTCATAAAGGCCCTTGGGAGGCTTTCACTATAGTATATGTAGCTGTATTGCATATAAACTCAGGCTGCATATCAAGTCAGCCATCACAGTCAGATTGGTCAGCTATCCACAGAAAATCATCAGCAGCATCTTAAAGTCGGTGCTTGCCAAGGATTCTGTTTTCCTTCTCCCAACACTATGGGCAACTGCTGTGTCAAAACCTGGATTAACGGGTGTGCGGTATAGCATAGATACCTTCAGCAGCCATAAAATCGTCGTGCACTTTTTCCCCCAACACTTGACTATGGCCCTCTTGACTTGTTGTTACCCGGACCTTTGTTGATATCAGTTGCAGCGGCAAAACGTTTTTACAAGAAAACTTGAAAAAAAGAGACATTTCACCGAGTGAACGTGTACAGTTTCTTTAGCAGAACCTCAAGGTCCATGGGCCACGTGTTTTATTTTGCTGTGGAGTGGTGACGTTTGGATCTTGGGACCCCCTAGCTGCACTCAGTTATTACTACTGTAAACAATTGACTGGTCATTCCACAGAGGGAGTGGGAATCCCCTCAGATCACACACCTTGTCGCCTTCCTACCTTATGCACATATTTGATGTTGGTCTGTGTGCGAGTGTGGAGTAGCTCCTAGTGGTGTATTTCTACCACACGTTGTTTTGTGCTCTCTATTAAACTCAGAATTGCTACTATTTAGTTTTGTACACTGGTGTGTATGTAAGAGAGTGCAATACATGGACACAACGCAGATCTATGCAGAAGTTCCATTTCTGACAAGACATTCATTCGCGAAATATATTATATATAATATATATATAATATATATAGATAACCTGTTGACCTATGACAACACGTCATTTCCTCTAATAGCGATCGAATAAAAGTGATCTTTCTTTTACATCTGTTGTCGTTCTTTCTACAGTGTTGTTTATGATTAAGGGTCAAAAGGAACTTATTTGCAGTAGATATGACTATCCATGGCCACTTGAATCCTAAAAGAGCCCATCCAGCATTTTCGCCCAATGTGCAGATACAGCATTTGGCGCCCATTCCCTCCACTTGTCTAGGTTATATACCCAAGGGAATTGCATTGAATGGATATAGCAGTGTGTACAACTCCTCATGCACGGATTAACACCGTCACAACAACCACGAGCACCAGCTGTATCCTCGGCCTAATGTTTCCATCAACAGAGGTAAAAACCCTTTCTTGTCCAAATCCCTCCAAATGCACAATTTAATTAATCTCTGTCGACTCGAGTCCCCGCGTAGACCCCAGGCCACAGTGGAGCAATGACCAAAGGTTTTTCCGTCAAGCGTTGAAAACTGGACGAAAAATTTCGGACCAGTAAATCCTAGCCCAAGATTTCGTGCATTTGCAAATCTAGTCCTTTGGTACCATATCACCACATACAAGTACAATCGTCTGGGGTCTGGGCACGATAAACACACTTAGCATTCTTTTATAATAATAATATATAATAATAAATTTATTTCAAGCTGTACCAGTGACAATATCATCATGCATATATATCATGTATACAAAGGTATAAGACCGCATAAAAGTTTAGTACAGTTTGTGTCTAATACCAAAGCCAGGGGCTGTGAGCTGTAATTCACTACTAGATTGACAATGCTGTAATTTGCTTAAACTATAGTGTCTACAGCTGGCGAAGGCCAGTAACAAAAATGAGAAAGAAAAGAATAACACTTAACTAGTACACTACCAGTGTGGCTGTAGGTGGTACAAATATATTGAGGGACTAATCAGTAAATTATGGCTACAAGTCTGTGTGTTCTCCAAGATATTATGCCAAGGATGATATACTAAAGTTGTTTCAATACATGTATGTTTATAGGTTTATAGTACTTACACTATAGAAAGTTAATTACCTCTATAAGTGTCTAAAAGATATCTTTTAACTTAACATGAAATTAACATGAATTTAACATTCGTCCTGATCGAAGGTCTGACGTCACCACCCCTGAAGAATGCCAGTGATGGCCGGAAAGCTCGGAAAGATCTATAATATCCAGTTTCAGCAACGGTTCACGTTATTTGACATGACAGAGACCAAAAGCAATATCCATGCATGTATCTTTTAATTTCTTTTAATGTACCGTCGTGTACTTTTTCTAAAAAGTAAACGCCAGGGCACGGCTGTTGTCTGCATGCTTACCAACATCCGATAATCACAGTGTAATTATTTGAAATTTTCGGCTTAGAGTATAGGCAAGTCAGAAGCTATTTACATCAAAAGGAAAATGCATCAACCACCCGCGACTAGTGTGACAATCACGTGACAGAGCAACGTCACACTGGACAACACTTCCTGCATTATGCTTTAAGCATCCTGCCATATACATGTATCATGTACAAGACCAAATGAACTAACTTTTGCTATACTTTTATTACATATTAACACATTTTATTTATTCTAATTATTTTCTTTATTGCCTAATGTGTGCGATTAGTACAGACGACTTCTTTTCGCAATCTCTGTGTTTATCATTAGCTTTGTGTCATCTTTTATAACGTAAACATTGTCTTTATAGCTTGTTCAACATGATAATGATTGTTCTCGTAAATATACCATTGCATAAAACCAACTCCCTTTATCCATATCCATTTTGCTTTGTGATCATTTTGATAAATTATTTACAGTCTATATTTGTTATATATTCACACAGCGACAACTCCCTATGGAAAGCCTTGATACTAATGTTACTACAGTGCCACAGTATGGCCTGTAGAACGTAATCTCGGTAATAAATCGCCATCCTGAAACTCAAGATGTTTAAAAATCCTGGAAATACAGAGCCAGAAGGCTCGTATCACCATGGTTACTGGAACCTCTGCAGCCACTGTGTGACCTCATCTTCGCTTCGGTCCCTCCAAGCGATGTTGTTCCGGATACTATCCAGGGACTCTTCGCGTGCTCGCTCCCCAGTTCCGGCATCTGGATAGGCCGCATAAAAGTCTTCCACCTTGTTGAAAGTATAAAAAGTATAAACATGAATGAAAAGTATAAACATGAAATTTTAAAGACACAGAAATTTTATATTTTGCAGGAACTAAATAAACAATTAAAAAAGCCATTTTAAAAAAAATGAATAAACAAATAAAGGAAGAAAGTAAGGAAGAAAGAGAGAAAGAAAGAAGAGAGGAAAGAAGGAAGAGAGGAGGAAAGAAAAGAAGAAAATATCACACTTTTCCAGAATTTGGTGTCAGCCACAGAGACCCATCGATGTCAGTACAACGTAAGACTACCTGTTATTGCTGGCTTCACCATTATTTCTAAGCATTGCACGCCAAAGTATCCATGCACACATAAAGGCATACCGGGACTCCGGTTAAATGCGGGTGACTCAATTTATTATGACTGAATTTTCGCGAACCTTCCCCAACAACTGATATGTGTTCAGAAATGTCAATCATGGCCACGTGGATGAATTCCCGCTGCCAGTGAACTACCTCTACCAATGAGCTGCCTTCGTAAATGACTACATCTAAAAATCTGTACTGCCTTTGCAAATAAACTACCTCTATAAATGAACTACTCTGTAAATGAACTATCTTTGAATAAATTACCTCTGTAAATGAACTACCTCTCTCACAGTGAACTACCTCTGCAAATAAACTACCTCTTTAAATGAACTACCTTTGTAAATGAACTACCTCTGTAAAAGAACTACCTCTGTAAAAGAACTACCTTTGTAAATTAACTACCTTTGTAAATTAACTACCTCTCCCAATGAACTGCCTCTGTAAATGAACTACTCTGTAAATGAGCTATCTCTGTGAATAAATTACCTCTGTAAATGAGCTACCGATCTGTAAATGAGCTACCTCTGTAAATTAACTACCTCTCCCAATGAACTACCTCTGTAAATAAATAACCTCTGTAAATGAATTACTCTGTAAATAAATTATTCTGTGAATAAATTACTCTGTGAATAAATTACTCTGTGAATAAATTAC
>JAAUYG010257143.1_pt1 | contig 12208 bp, 13 predicted proteins | sample 7278091 | NCBI WGS metagenome assembly JAAUYG01 (sample SAMN14350201, study PRJNA611818) | marine sediment metagenome | isolation source: surface marine sediment (0.6m) | place: French Polynesia: Moorea | collected 2018-08
AATCTTTCTCTCAGAGAAAAGACTCAGAAACTTGACCCACGAACGTCAGTTTGAAAGATCGCTCGCATGTTCTTCCTGAAAGTTCCACAGATCTGCCTTTTTAAGCACGCTTCCATTGAGCTTCGCTCATGCCGCGCGCTTAAAAAGGCAGATCTGTGGAACTTTCAGGAAGAACATGCGAGCGATCTTTCAAACTGACGTTCGTGGGTCAAGTTTCTGAGTCTTTTCTCTGAGAGAAAGATTTTCAAAAAGTGAAAAGTTGAAGAAACAAAGCAACGCCCAACGTATATAAAGATCAAAGCTATTGCGTTGCGCAGCTCGGTAATGGTTACAGGTGTGGAGTTTATCTGGTCCATGATTAGCCAGTCGTGTTTCGTACCACGCTGGCCATCATTTAGCTTTACCGCAAGCTTGGCCACCCAGTTCAGTCCACTTCATTTATCTCTCCCAACAAGAAAACGCGTTTTTACCCCCAGTTTTAATTCTCAAAGTTGAGTGGGAAGATATGGGAGGTTTTCTAGGTGGACACCCCTGGATGTTGGGTGTTGCAGCTTATCAGAGAAGGGTTCGTCACTGGCTGGTACTCGCCACTCCGGGGATCGTCAGAGGCCAGACCCACAATTCACCATTCTGCCTTGATTCTGCACCGGGTCTGAAATACGGCGGTGTGATTGCTACTGAACTGTTGCAATTCAGGCACAAACATCCCTCGAAGGCACTTGTTGTGGTGCTGTGCACAAAGTGATCAAAGCCACACTTAGTACCTGTGTAAACTCAAGCTTTGCGCACAATGGCACTTTTATGTTAAGGTATTGGGGGATTAACAGCCAAATTGTCGGATTTCCTGTCTTCATCAGATTAGGGTTATCTTGACGCGAATGAGTGGCTTACACTCAGGATTTCATTGAACTCAATTCCGCCTGCTATCCATTTCAATAAGCTGCAGTCAGCGGCAATTAGTCGTAATGGTGCAGGGACCGCCTTATCTCTTCCCCACAAGAGAGCTTTTTCTTTTCAGCAAAAGACAAGCCTTGTTCGGGAGTATGGAGGATGCTTGGGGGAAAGTTGAAATTTTACCATTGCTATGGCATGCAAGCTTTTTCCGTTTTCTCAGGGACAACTGAGACCACGTTCAAAAAAACACGACATGAAAAATGACCACGGTGAAAAGTGAAAGGTGTTCCCAAACCCCAGCTGACTTGGATGTGTAGGGATGGCGTAAAAAACTGCCCCAGAAACCTTTGCGGGTGTGATCAGAGTTCTGTTGCGGCAGCCCCTGCTCAGAAAATAACCATTCAGGAGCTATCTCAAAAAATAAGTTCACCAATGACAACAACAGCGGAAAGCCCAAGGAATACAATCTTTACATCGCAAAAGAAAACTCGGAAACAAAAAAGGAAAATCGTGAAAGTGACTGACCGCTGAAGTTAGCTTCAATCTCGTACGGTATGACGCCAAATTCCCACAGGCGTTCAGGCCGAGCTGTCGCTGCGCGTTTTGAGCGATGATGATGACTAGATGTCTCCACGCTGATGCGATAGTCTCTGTTCCTGCAAATGAAGGAGTGTCAAAAGAATGAAATGTGTGCGTTGTGGGTTTTCTACAGATTTGAACAATAGGATTTTATTTGGTTCTGTAACAATGAGAACTAAAACATTGCATTTGCTTCTCCACAAGACCCTAATCATTTCTCAGGAAGATGAAAATAAATATTTCACTGTTAGTTTCCCAGAAATCATGAGGAGCCTATCTCTTTGACCACAACAACTCGAGTCCAGAAAAAGTCAAGCAGAACAGCACCTGTGTCTGTTCCGCCTGTGTTCCCTGTGGCGTCGGTGATGATGTCTGTGCCTTCTGAACGCGTGACTCTTGTGGTGCTGGGCGAGCAGGTTGATCTCATCATCGCGTCTGTGGTTCTTCCGAACATCGACGTTGATGTCTATTGTTGGGGTTTTAAAATGTTGTTGCGGTTGATTATCCAGATATTGCTGCTTTGCGAGGCGTGTTTCTCGTTCCAGTTCGTCCTTGTCCAATGCGATGTCTTCAGACCAACCAGCTAGAAACGAAAATTTAGAGGGTCAAGATCATAATGTGAAGTGTGCCCATTCAAAGCTGCAGGTTCAATTCTGGTGCGATTCCTGAGGAACCTTGAGATCATTGTCACCACAAGGTTGCTGTTGTACAACAAAAAGTTTTTTACTTTTAACTTATTTTTGCACTTTCTTCAGAGAAGACAGAAAGCCTTGCTCAGACAGGACAGGACATTCACTTCATCTTTCACACCCCATATGGTGATCTTCCCACGCACACACAAGCTTCTGGAATCGACATAGGTAAAGGACAGGGATTTGTTGTAAAAAAAAAACCAGCCAGGATACACAGAGACTGGCAAATTTGCTTGGCTAACTGACAGAATCAAAGCACCAAAAACAGGGTGAAAAAACAGAAGTTACACTTCAGTTCCCCAAAAGTTTGAAACCTTTCTCTTTCTGCCCTTTCTGCACTGCTTCGCAGACAAGACCTCACAATCCAACTCTGTGGAACCTATGTACTATGCAGACTCATTGGTGGTACACAATATGACAGAGTTTGTTTTTCCCATGGTGTCGGAATGAGACAGATTGACATCTCTATCAGGTAATGAAAAACACAAGTCCTCTTCTCCATCATTCGGTTGTCACTGTTTTCATTTGACCCTTTGCTTTTTGTTTTTGATTCTTTGTGTCACTGTCTTCAAAATCGGCAACGTTTTTCAGGCTCAATAGTGTTGCTGCTGTTTTCGTCAAAAAAACAAGAAGATTTCATCAGTGTTTGTCAATTGGGAAAACCTCAATCTGTGTTCTCACAATTTCAGGACTTTTGCATCCAGTTGTGTTTCTGTGTACAGTTCCGTGTCAGAAGGTTTAGTCTGGACCATCCCTATCATTCAGCCGTGGAATGAAAGAAACGTACATCACTGCTGTCAGCTGGTCTTCTTTCATTCCTCATTATGGCTACTGAAAGCTCAGAAGACTCGAAAAGAGTCAGCTGGCTCTATTGCATGGCCACAGAACCTGATCCGACATGCATTTTGCTGTGCCACAAAAAGTATTAAAACCTGCATCGATGATACCACCCAGAAAGGAGCTTCCCGTATCTTTTTTTTTCTTGTGAAACAAAAGAAGATCAGCATAAAATACACGTGTAACTTTTCTACTGGTGGTGTGCACTGCTTTCCTCGCGGCTTCATATATATACATGTGCAGTCACCAAGATGTGAGGGGTACACACAACGTTTCCCAAATTGCCAGTGGGGACACGAATTTTTTTCTTCCACCTCAATGACATCAGAAACTGCGTCGCTCAACCCAAACAAGACGCCTGCTCGAGAAACACGTGAATGCTTCTCACAGGGGTCTGGCACCAGGGGGTTAGAAACCTTGCCTGCAGCCAAGTGGTTTGGATTGACCAACAATGGGAGAAATGGCTTTCCCCAATTATCCATCTGTATGAAATACTTGCGGTTGCACTCGTGTAAAGAGCAGCCAATATTTGGGCCGTTTGGTGTGACTTTTATTCGGTCCTGCCACGAAAGGCTTTTATTTCAATGGTCACTGTTTTCCTTTGCTTTTTTTCAACCCCGAAACCTCGCGTTTTGAGTGACACAAAATCTATGGGTCAATTGAAGGGGTTGCTTGTTGCAGAATCGTGCTCGGACTCCTGTTTGCCAGGAAAATCCCACGAATGGTGCCAGGTAAATCAGCGTTTCGCATCACAATCGCTGTCAGTAAACACAAACATTTAAACCCCAAAGCGCTCGCTTTACGCTTCAGAACCAAGCAGCTTCAGCACTGAAAACATTGAATCTGCCAATTGCAGTGTTCCTCCAGATTTCCACAAGTTAATTGGCAGTTTTCCCCAGATGGCTCAAATAATCTACCAGAGGCTACGGTTGATTGGAAAACTTGAACATTTCGTCATGTTGTTTACCAATCTTTTAATGCCTTGCGCTTTGCGCACAAGTGATTTGCTGCAGCAAAAACGAGATTTCTCTGAGAATTTCTGGTCTCTCTCTCTCTTTTGATGCCAATACTCTGCATCGACACAAAAAATTTATCCTGCTGCAATCATGTCCAACTTTGAATGGTAGTTTGTGTTGTCTCTTTCAGCTGAACCATTTAGTTTTTGGTCGAAAGCAAAGCGTTCAGTTGAAGGATCAAGATAAGCATTCTGTGATCAGTGCTGCAACGTAATACGTGAGGAGTGCATGTGTTGCTTGTTGGCTACATGTATGCAAACGCACCACCAGGTGATACCTGTCAAAGAAATTATGGCCTGAAGGCATCACACATACCTGCTTTGCATGGGTCCAGATAATCTTTGGTGGTAGAAAAGGGGTCATGTGGAATCGTCTTCAGAGTCAGAGGCACATGTGCTGGACGATCTGGAATTACGTCCCTTGACGCAGCAAGAGTGTCTGGAATATCTGAATCTGAATGAACGGCGTCAGGTGCTGTGGCTAATATTCCTGGGACGTGCACACAAAGAATACAAACGACAACCATAGAATAGGTGAACAGCCAATACCACAGTGGCATCGTCCGGTTGGCGTGTTTTGTACAAGCCACTGCCTCCTCAGGCAAGTGTTTGCTAGACGGTAGTTTTGTGAGTCTGGTGGCTGGGAGGAAGGGGAGGGAGCCTCGGGCCGGTGCGAGGCGGTTGTGTGGCGCGAGGTGGGTTCTTCCCGGGGGAGGCGAGCCTCCAGCGCCCGGGGCAACGCGACCCGTCGTCGTCGCTTCCGTCCGCCTGTCAGGGGCAACGCGTCTTTTCAATGCTGAAGAACCTTGGTTTTCAGTGAGAGATAAACCACAGCTGCTGCTGCTCTGACCAGTCGTCCTGTCGCATTCCCTCGAAGTGTTGCTGTTGCCCGTTCTCGGACAGGAGACGTGATTGATACTTCCAGCGTGGTCGGCCTCGCAGTTCCTGGCAGCAGAGTTCACCGGAGTGCAGAGGTTGCAAACATCTGTGACCTGTGCGCAACCCCAGTCTACGTCTTCATCTGGAACAGGGTATCCAGATCCAGATGCCAATCCGGGATTGTTATTTACAGCGTCGAGAGCAGCTTTGGTTTCACCTGCATTTTCTTTCAATGCTTCTTGTGTTTGTTTTCCAAGACAGGGCCCCCTGCTGCCTCCGTGCCCAATATTTTGCCTTCGGTGCTTTGGTAACACCATTTTCCTCTTGATAAAATATCTTATGAATGAACACCCACAGTATTCTGTGAAGTCTTGCCACCTTCCTTCTTCTGGTCGCAGATCTGTGAGCTCAACATGTACAAATTCTCTGCATGTGACGACGCTTGCCTTTGTTTACCTTCAATTCCACAAGTAAACTTGATATTTCTTCCAGATTTCAATAAGAAAGCGGTTTGCTTTCAGCCAGCAAGATCCCGGTGGAGGTTTCGTTGTGTATGCGGGTGCATGGCGCTCTTCCTCTTCTTTCCCATTAACAATGCTAATACAAGTCCCTCGACTCAACAAGCACGTATTTGGCCTTTAATTAAGCATCAATAATGTATAACATGTAGTATCTCCTTGTTAATTACTTTTATGCAAAGCAACTCGAGTGTTGCCTCTTCCTCTCCCCTGCTGTGCAGAAACTCGTGTTGCAGAGGAAGTTGCCTGTAAATTCTCAACTTGACAAAGAAAATCTGCCCTCGTGCAAAACCGCAATATTTTGACTCACTATAAAGTGCAAACACAACACGCCCGTGCTTGTAATTCAATGAAATATAACAACAGTCTTGGTCGTGGGTATTAAAAAATCCACACATACAAGAACTTTTGTGAAACTTCACATCCAAAGCACACACAATCTCCGCATTCAGCCTGTTCCTTTGGGGTGCACCAGGGCGAAAGGCATGTCAGTGTATCCAAGCATAATCAGAAACGTTTTGGCTTGTCTTTCCCAGACGAATGCACCGGCATTAGTGTCTATTCCATGTTGCACGCACAACGGTCCAAACAGAAATGAAGATGCACACAGCTCTCTCCCTTTTGTACTTCTTCGCCTGTGTGAAGTCTTGAGATACGTTGTGTACATACAGACCTGCCCTCTGCATGTAGATTGATAACCATCCGATGGAGTAACAGTTCAAAACATACTGTTTGTTCTCACTTGTTCAATTGGGAACCTTCAAACGGTACTTCACAGCAGATTCGTGAGAAGTGTTCATCCGGACGTGCAACAAAAACATTTAATAAGTCAGATAAGCATGACTTCCCAGAGCACGTACCTATTTCAAAATCAATTGACTGCCGTTTTCAGTGCGCAAGAAGTACGTTCGCTCCCCAGCGCATATATACAGAACGAATCGAGTTTCAGACATTCTGGTTGCACTCCCCTCCAAGAGAGAATTACGCTTTGTCAGTGTTTATTCCAGGGCACTGAGACACATCTCACGCGTTTTGGTTCGGAGTTGTCGTGCAAGACGTTCCCTGCCAGGCTACCACGTTGGAACTGTGCAGGGCAGTGGTTCTTGACACGGAAAATTATATAAGAGTTGCTGTTTTCACTTTCCACCCCAAACGAAACCACCAGTACCCCAAGCATAGAACGAGCACTCACACTCCGGTATATCAGATGCAAAAATTTGGCCTGAAAACTCTTTTGTCCTGATCATCAATCAACATATGCAGTTTTTCGTAACCTTCTGAACCCCAACAACCATCACACAAGAAAATATTTTCTGACAGTTCAATAATGTGTATGTCGTTTTCCTTTTATTTACAGACCACCAACATACAAATCAGTAATAATAACATTAAACCAGTAAAGCAGTGCAATGATATCTATCCCACCAAAGATGTTCCTTGGCAAAATTATCTGGTATGTACACGAATGCGCTTGAATTGAGTTTGTACAATCCTTTACACACACCCACAACTGTACATTATATTTCCACTTTTCAATCTCGAAAAATAGACATGAAATAACGCGCCAGGGTTTCAGCTAAGGAATGAACTGGCTCTTCCCTGCACGAAATTCAACTCACACACAATGAGCTCACGAAGGCTGCAATTTCAAACGAAATAAACTTCACAAACTTATGGACGTGTCACCCAATAATTTAGCAATCTCTAAAAATGTTTTGAACAGAAAACCTGCAATCGAAGGGGACAATGTTGTGTTTCTTTTTGACAAGTGGGACAAACAACAAACACAAGATTAATGAACAAAGGTTTCACGAAAAAGCGGCACGAAAGTGAACAAAAGTACGGTGTTCCAACAAGTAACCCCACTTTTCTTCAAGCTCTAAGTACAAGGCCATGCGTGTCAGGGGTGGGCAGACGCTTTGTGTTTTACAATTACCTAATATTGCAGTTGCACACAAGTGTTCAAAAAATACGTATTCTCCGTCACAACTGGAATAACATTGCAGGACTGCAAACAATCATCAGTCTGACAAGAAACACTCACGGACACACACCATCCACATCCACCAGAATGCCATGACTTGTGCTGTATGAGAACATGTACAATGTGTCTTGTGTTGCGATTTTTAACAAAAGCTATAGCTCAGAAACACAACCTTCGTCTTCAAAAGGATTCACTGCACGAAAGAAAAGCGGTTTCCAGAAGAGTGAAATCCGTGCAAAAGCAAAACACGAAACTGTTAAAACAAATCCTCCTTTGTTCCTTTGACAAGCGAAATTTAGGTAGACTCTGAAACTTTTCGTAATCTGCTGCTCATGCCCTCCACAAGTACAAAGAATTGTCCAGAACTGCAAATTGAATTGCAATGTCTGGTTTAGCACTAAACCGTAGAGAAATGGAACAACTTGAAAGATGTAAGATGCATCACAACTTGCAGAAATATTAACAGCTCCAAAAAAACCTGCAGAAAACGACTAAATACAGAGGCTTGGAACGAAATGGAAATATCACATGGCTAGCTTCTGACAAGCCTGCCTCGTATCGATTCACCCAGAATCACTTGCCGCAAGAAATGCGGAACCTAGAAGCCAATTTCAAATTGCACCCGCGCACACAACAGCATTTTCTTTGGGACGCACGCTCAGTAAATTTTGGTCCAATGATGACACTCGCTCAGTGGACGCTCCCAGCAAACTGCCCGCAAAAACGCCAACGTTTTCAGGGAAAATGTAAAATACAGTTTCCATTCAACCAAACATTGAGTTTCCCACTGAGATTCAGATGTGTCAGTTACTTGTGTTCGCTTTTGGGCGTCAATTCGACAAGAACCATCAGAAGACAAGTCGATTCCTGAACTGTAAGTCAGAAAGGAAAACCCACCTGGTTTTCAGAAAGTTTCCATTTCTACCGCTTAAAAATTGCAGAGAGAAAACAAACGGTACTTAACGAGACAATGTTGAACTGAAATATGTATTCCCAATACTTGTCCAAGAATATCCTCATTTTCCACACGCTATGTGGGTCCAAACAAACAAAGGCCCTCGCAGACAAGCAGCGCACACTGGGTGATAACACCTGTGATCAACAGTCTTTGTTTCCAACAAAATTACTTCCATAAGTCCTGCGTCACTTATTCCTGACTCTGTCCACGCTGTTAGTCAATTTTCACAGTGGAATAAATTTTCCGCACAAACTGATTGGTTCCTACGTATCCAAGTGTCCCTGCAAAAAGAAACGGCAGGGGTGTGAGAGCTGCGGCCATTAATTTTTTTTTCTTTTTGCCTTGAATCACTTGTTTAGCAGCCACAAATAACCAATCCCTTTCACCAGAAGCTCCGATCACAGTCCATTCGTTCGAAATGTGGGGGTCGCTGAACTTGTACGTAAAATGAAATGGCTTACCACACATGATTCCCAGCGCTAAACTGAACAGCGCCATGTAACCGAAGTAGAAGGACGTCTGGAAAAATCCGTACATTCTGCAAGGAAAACAAGATGTCAGTTTCTTCCCACTGCTAAACAATCACAAGGGTTCAGCAGCATAAGCACCTTGTTCGGTGGAACGAGCGAAATTTGTCATTGTTTATCGCACATCAAAACTGCTTGGAAGAGCCATGAAACTCTTCACTGTGTCCTCCAGACTTACTTTGTTTTGAAGAAGAAATAGTAGAATGAGTAGAGATACACATAGGCTGCTGTTGAAGCCGCGGATAGGAAACTCGTCCATTGCCTGCAAACGAGATCCCAATGTGTCAGAACATTCCCAAAATCTGCACATCAAGTGACTTTGCTTCCACAAACACATAAATCGACGTCATACTGACAATACGTAAGTTTCCACGCAAAAATAACAAGAAACACGAAACGTGTACGTACCACCTGTAGTCCTCAGCATTCAGTAGGAAGTATGTACACACAATTGTGACGCAAATAGTTACAATGGCCAGTATGATGAATACCAGCAGCATGAAGCCGTACACGTAGTAGATCTTGTACGCCCAGAATGATGTGAAGATAAAATACCTGTCAATAGAGACAAAATCAAGATCTTTGACGAGTAAAACACGAGTCTTGTGTTCTTGAAATCAACAGTCCGCGTGGATACGACGGACATTCACAACCGGGCGGGGGCCGGCCTGTAATGACCACCAGACAATAAGGCCAACATGCTCTGGTAAACGTAAAGGCTGCGCGTGCTGACCATCACGTGATGTGCTCACGTAACTGTCAATGTCATGTCAAGTCTGAGGTTGGGGGGGGGGGGTTGTTGTTGGCCCAGTGGGGGGACGGGTCCCCTTCCATAATTGCAACGACTATAACAAGTACACAACTAAAACAGGCCGCCCCGGCTTACAGCCTCGCGTGGCCTGAAAATGGACATTGGTGAATCTTCGATCCGTTCTCCAAGACATCCCCAAGCAACTCAAAAATCGCATCACTGTCGCGATCTTGATTCGTCCACTGTCAACATCAATTCTTTTCGGTTCACGACTTGCAACAGGGCGAGGATTACAGCCCGGAAGAAAACGCGTGTATGTCCAACAGCAATGACACACTGCAACATGTGACAAATACGATGAAAGTTTACGCACATTTCAATGAAGATGGATCCAAATGGCAGCACACCGCCAAGTAGGATGATCACAGCTGGCTCCATGAACCTGGTGGAAAGATTAATCAATGCATTATGTACAACGTTCAACGTTGTGGGTCTCAAAACAATGAGACTCAATGTGAACCGACTCGCCATGTTGTGAGCCAAGAAAATGGACAACGTTATGGGACGTGGGGACGTGGGGGGAGGGCAGAGACATCTGCACCAAAATGGCTTTTCCTTCAGCAAGTGTTGAGAATTCAGTGTTTCATGCGTGTTCTCTTGTGCAGACAGAAAGAGATGAGCTGTTGAGACGTACCACTTTTTCTCCGGGATGGGACGTGGTACGGCGTTAATACGGCACGGGTAGTTGGGCTGCCCAGCCATGTTCCTGCCCAGCACCGTCCCAACCAGCGTCAGCGGCAGAATCACAAAGAGACAGATGCACGCCACCGCCATCTGCCAAAAAAAAAAAAAAGGTGCGTCACAAAAGTGAGCATTTTTGCAGCCCGGACTCTGCGTGTCGCCGCATGGGTGTGTAACTCGAAAACTTTTTCATGTAATCATGTAGGTTTCACGTCACGTGCATCAAGGCCCATCTGGAAAGGTCTCGCGATCAATTAGTCACAATTTATGAGATCGCAATCACAGCTCGCAGCCTTCAAATTTTTGCACTGATCGATTGAGAGAGAGAAAAAAAAGAAAGAAAGACGAGAGATGACATCCCCAGACAAGACCTTTCAAAAACTTCCCTTTCTTTTTCAAATATGTTTTGTTCCGAATTTGGGCGAGGACAAACTGTCTTGACCTTGTACACGAAGGCAAATTTCAACTGTCAAACACGAACGGAGCTGACGTGTCTTTACACAGCTTCTCTGCGCTAAATGTCAACACCGTATACAGGTGTGTTGTGTTGAACACATGTTGCACGTACCATTGTGAGGAAAGGAATGGCCCTCGACGCGTGGTAGTACATGGCTATGAAGTTGATGAAGAAGGCTGTGCCGCACACGAGACACGGTAACAGTGACGCACTCAGCATCATCTGCCGGATCCACTGCTTTCCTGAAGAACAAGAGTTGTTCTCTGAATTCTGATTAAAGCGTGCACACTCACACCTAATTCAATTCAAAGTGCCGGACGCGACACAGGAAATTCTCTTCCTGGCCAGTAGATTCCACAGCAGCCAGTACCACCGCACTCACACAGGAGGCCAAACATTTCGCGGCAAAATGCATCACGTCAGATAATCGTGGGGAAAGGGGGAGTCAATTGTGCGAGAGCTTTTTCCACCCAAATGACAATTCAGCTTTTATTTTAGCGCTGACTCTTTGTTGTACACTTGCCGTTTTTTCTGCTTCGCTCGACTCATCCAGTTTGCGGAAGTGATGCGTTCTAAAACTTTTTTTACTTTGGAATTGCTCCGAGTCACTTACCTCCCATCCTCGAGTAGAGGCCGCCACTGAAGTAGCCGTTGACTGGCGCGGTGGCAGCGTACACGAAGATAGCCGTACTCAACAGTGAACCCCGCCTGAAGAGCAACATTCAACAGAGTGCAGAAGAATTGGAGCACTGTGAGCACAGGTAAAACGCCTCTTCACACAACTTCCCACCTCGACCATGGTCCTTCACAAACAAAGTTTTGACCGTTGATGCCGCGCTGCTTTGCATTTGACTGGTGGGAAGAACGAACGGGCAGGGGTAAAAAGAGGGAGGGGGTTAGGCCGCGCGGACAAGTATTGCAGTGACTACTCACTCTGTGTACAGTTCGCCGAGGATGGCGAAGGTGATGACGATGAGCGACACGAAGGCGATCTGGTAGCCGGTGCCGATCAGTGCCGTGAACACCATCGGGTGCACCGCGGGCCGGAACACGTCCCCGTGCACCTGCTTCCAGCCGTACTCGTCTCCCAGGTCCCGCTCCTATGGGGTGTAAACAATGACCCTGGGGATGATTCCCTCAACATTTGCGAGTAAAATTTCCAAGGCTCTACACGAGTGTCAGATGTAAACGTTTTTCTATTCTCTCACAGGGGCAATAATACCGCTGATTGTTAGGCCGATACTTTAGTTTCTGTGGAGTAAAATGTGGTTTTTTTTCCCATTCGCTGCCGTTGTAAAATAGCGTGAATACCGAGAGAGAGAGAGAGAGAGAGAGAGAGAGAGAGAGAGAGAGAGAGAGAGAGAGAGAGAGAGAGA
>JAAUYG010025802.1_pt1 | contig 12207 bp, 12 predicted proteins | sample 7278091 | NCBI WGS metagenome assembly JAAUYG01 (sample SAMN14350201, study PRJNA611818) | marine sediment metagenome | isolation source: surface marine sediment (0.6m) | place: French Polynesia: Moorea | collected 2018-08
GAACAGTCGAAGGAATAATAATAATAATAATAATAATAATAATAAGAATAATAATAATAATAATAATAATAATAATAATAATAATAATAATAATATGCAGTTCTTCTACAGTAGTTCTATCTTGTTGCCTTCTTGGTGTATTTTATTGTGTTATTGTATCTATCTTGTTGCGTTCTTAATGTATTTTATTGTGTTATTGCATGTATTTCAAATGTTATTATGACTGAACACTTTGTATCCTGCTCCCATAGGGCGCTTTATTGCAAATAAATAAATATGAAATATGAAATATACAGTGATGATGCCTATATGTTTATCCAAATTGGATCCCTTTAAATATTGGAACCAAGGTATTTTGGTTTATTTGTAATGGACCTTACAGTAATGTACCTATCGATGACCATTCCTAAGCCAGTGACATCACGGTCACATGCTAGGACATGGAGGCCCAGCCTGAAAGACGCCCAGAGAGATGAGGCTAAAGCTCATAATAGCTCCCAGCGTGCTTCCTACGTGCATAATAGCCTGTGCCCACATCAGTGCAAATGGGCCTCCGTCGTTCAGGATGTAATACAAACAGGCACGGCCATAGCTGAATGTCCCTTTCAAGATCACAGATGTCAGGATCTGAAAGCGACGAATATTGAATGCATTAATGTATGAATATGCATAAATATGAATTATCAGCGTGTCTTATAGCTTACAATTTAGACTATAACCCCATTGCTTGGTCAAGTAATGTATTGAATGCATGAAATGTGTCAATAACTTTGCATCAATCTCGCAACTGTCCAGATATGGCGCTGCATCGCAGGAAGCTGTGGCTTCGTTCTTGAGCAAAATATCCCCCTAAAAGTATAATTTTTCTATAGTCTAAGATGGATCCGATTAAAAACCGTAATTTTTTCTATCGGACAACAGGTAATGGGTCAAGGTCCACAGATTCTGTACACACACTGTGTGACCTATTGGTTCTCAATGCTGCACTAGGACGCCCATTCCCCACAGTCTCCGATATCGCACTAAATTACGCCCCTTGTAGATTTCATTGTGTAACCAGCTGTTTATGTCAACATGCGTAGAATTCCAATTAATTCGCCTAATCCTGAGAATGTACTAGGCCTCGAGATACTTTGGATTGTTGACTTGGAAAGCTATGATTGTGAACTTGCGCCTGCTATCTGGGGAAAGCCTCGTTTTGGCGTGGGCTATGCGTGGTATATTGATGACAGTGTATCCTGGGGGCTTCCGTTTGTCTGTGAATGGGCGACTCAGAAGCTACGATTTCGAGAGATGAGGGAATGATAAAATCAACCCTCCATACATTAGGGGTTCAATTGCATGACACAGTGAAAATACAGTTGTGGCTGTATGTTATAAACGGATGCGATTTGTAACAGTGATTGTTGAACTAAAGCCTGTTTCGACTTCGAGTCGTATTTTGTGAAGCAATAGAGAATTGCTGTTGTGAAAAGGCCAAATAGTTCGAGTAGCTGAATCAGAGAAGCATATTCAGTGAAGAAATTGGACACTGTCATGTGATCTGCATGGTCGCTTTGTGCAGGTAACGTGCTTGCGATCAACTTTCAGCTGTCATCTTGTGTATTTAAAGCCAGTTCTGAAGTTGCCTCCTAGTTTGTGGAAACAAGTCGTGACCCAGAGAGGTTGTGTAGCCTTCCAGACAAATGCGAATCACTGTGATAGTGATTCTAGGTGGCGTGTAACCAGGGAGTGAAGCCTGCCAGATGTAAAAGCTGTTCGCGTGCATGTTATATATACAAAGATTTATGAAGAGATGAGCCAAAGTCAAGTCTCATGTAAAAACTATGCGCATGCACACTATGCAGCTATGTGCAAAGGTTTAAGAAGATCCATCAGGTAACAAGAACTGTCTGTTAAGAACAATACCTGTCGTTTTTTTTTTCAAACAAAAGTTTCAAGAACTCATGATTATTCAGGATACCCCAGACCGTCAGAAGTGTCCTTGGATTGTGTTAGCCTAGACTGCGAGTGAGTACCGTATCTATGTTTAAGTGTTTTGGTATTATTCTTCTAAAGCTTCTATCATATTACCTTGTTTATTGTACCGTTTGTCAAATTGTGTAAATCTTGTAATTTTCCCTCGAGAGTTAATTTTGATAATACATTTTGTAACCTTCCTTTGATTTTCTGCCAATTGTTCTGGAATTCGCGTCAAAAGAACCAGGTGGTGTCTATTATCCATCGTAACAGTGTACAAACTTGGTGATATAAACAGTGTGAGATGACAATCTCTAAGCTGTGGTGTAATCATTGAATCAATCATTATTGAATCAATACCTGTATCCAAGGTAAATTTCAGTCCTTAGAGTTGAAATAGTTTACTCAGAACACTCACCACAAGAGCTTCTCCTTCAGTTGTTCCTTTCAGTGGTGGATGCGGACTGTAGCAGGCCAGGGCAACCTGGTAGATTGTGGCCAGGGTCCCGACAGCATATAAAACACTGATCCAAGCCTTTGATCTTGTGTAGACAAATAGAGCCAGAAAGCTCACGACGGGGTTTACAGCAAGCCCCAGACGAATGCTTAAGTTGTAGGCCCTGTTACTGTACGGCAAAGCGCTGTACGACTGTGTACCTGGCGTCAACCCAAAGAATATACCAATTCCCCACATTAATAACACCAGGCAGAACACAAAATCGCCTTGACTGATGTCCTTCTTTCCAATTTGGGTCAAAGTCTTCGATGTGTTCTCCATGTACATTCCTGCACTATCATTATTTTCATCGGGCCCCTTATGTAACTGTGTTAGAAGTGTAACACTGTGTGTTTCATCCATAATATCATTCGATTTACCAGTGTCCATTTTCATCTGCACCTCATCTATGGTAGTATCCCTTTGGCCCAGGTCACCAAGTCGCTTCTTCTTAAAGTATGGTAGATAGTGGATCAATGTAAATGCAAGGACAGACAGTACCATGAAGCAGAACATCATGATGAAAAACGCACGAACAGAGAATCTGGGGTCAGGGTAGATAGCCACCATATGATACGAGGTGTTGTTCATCATTGTCGTCTCGTTATAGGCGATTAATGTTCGGTTCTGGCAATCCGGGCTTTCTCCAACCCCCTGGATAATTCCTGCAATAGCAGGCAAAAGTTGACAGATACCCTCGCCTACCAAAAACGCTGTGAGGTACTGGGCACCGAACCTGGACAAATACGGCAGGAAAACGACACTGGAAAGGCAGTCAACGGACGACAACAGGAACATAAGGATCATGATTGTCAGGCTCACTTCCTTCCCATATATAATGACCGTTCTGTCCCAGAGGAAAGCCATGACAAAGAGGCAGCTTGCTCCGATCACAATAATACCATAAACAAACGCATATTCTTCGATCTTTTCCTTCAGTAGTTTTTTCAGGATCACATACACTATAACCGCTACCCTACCCGCATTGGATATCAGGTTAATGTATGAAGGCAGTTCCCATCCCTCTGGCAGACGGTTGACCAGGAGTGGCATCTCGGTCCATATTGAATTGATGTCAATCCATGAAGCTAGGTTGAAGACAATGATCAGCAGATAAAGTGGGATAGAAATCCCTGACAGCCACCCTTTCTTCATTTCGGAAACTCTGTTGCTGTATCTGATGACAAAGGCTCATATGTCTACTCTCGTCACACAGTACCCACGTCGTGTCAATCAACTGTACAAATGTATACAGTCTGCATGCTGTATCCTTGGCTCATCAGTACACTTATAAGAGACATAAGATCGTGTCTAGCAAAACGTGACCCATTTTTAGCTCTGCTCAACTGTGCCAACAGAGCTTATGTCATGGTTCGGGCATCTGTCGCCATCGTTGTCTGTAAAATTCTGCTTCCAAGAAACCGTCAAGCGAATCATTGCAAAATTCCATGGAACGCTACCTATCCACCATATCTCTAAATTCTGTCCTTTTGCCCTTTTTGAAAACTTCTAGTTTCCAAACGCTTCCAGTAATCAGTATGGGCATTGAAAATATTAAACAGCATCATATGAATTTTGAGATTATTGCAGCATGTGCACGGTTTGCACAGTTTCTGTTTTGCAATTTTACAGGTTTTTGGTCATTGTTGATTAACGCAGAACCATATTGGAATGAAAACGTTTACTACACATACGTCCGTAAATTTATTAGTGATACAATAATTTATTGCAAATAACGATGGCAAAGTGAATAAAGGTTCAAGAATTGGGTGATGGTTGACAATATATATGTCTAATGCGGTGATAGACATGTAGCTTGGAATATAGGTGGCCTCGCTCGCTTGCACGACTTGCTCCCACATCGCTCTGACGACTGGATGGCAATTGTGCTAGTAATGTGTTACCATGCTTTGCATGACAATATTCTAGGCACATGCATATCTGCAGCTGACCTGCTGGGGGTATATGATCTGTCATATACCTGTTTACTGATGAGAATTATTGTATAAATAAAGCCTACTTTAAACCAATTCTCTCCCATAGCCACTGGAAATGTTATCGATCTCAGAAAGTAATATTTATCATGGTAACAGCTAGATCATTTAACGTTGTGGGCATGCGATCATGAGAAAGGGGTCCACAGACGCTGACACTCTGCTTGATGGCAGCGATCAGTATGGGCATTGAAAATATTAAACATCATATGAATTTTCAGATTATTGCAGTCTGTAAGTTTAAAAAGTCAGATTTTCGCTCTTTGGTGAACCATAATCGCGTTGCCAGCCAGTTTGAGACAGGTGTACCAAATGACATACATCAAAATGATCTTGAATATTACGAAGAAGGAGGTATTCCACCCATGTTCTGCTAACATCCAGCTGAGTCACAAATTTCAATCTGTTAATCCCATGTACAGCCGTTTTCAAGATACACCTAATTTTGAGGCAAGTGCCCCAACTAAACGCAAAATGACCCTGAACAATATATGTCCTGTCAATACGCCTGAGTTCCAAATTTCAATCTCAAAGGTACCCATATATAAATATCCTGCCACCTTCGAGTCCAAATTTCACTCGATTTTGCAAAAGTTTTCGAGTCACGTGCCACTTTGTGACAAAGACACAAAAAGGACGCCCAATTTCCAAATTGAATCTGCCTCATCTGCGAGTTACAGGTAATGTTGAGACAATTGCACCAAATGACCCCAATGACATTGAACACTGCGAGGTCAAAGGCCCATATGCTCATATTATCTCCTTTTACTACCCACGAGTCCCCAAATTTCAATTCGTTTCACTATACGATCAACCGTGTTCAAAACGAGAATATTTTGAAATAAATACACTGAATGACCACAAATTCACATAAACTCAACAAGGCTAAAGGGACGGTACCTCTTACATGTATATAATCTACTAGGACCCCCCGAGTCTTAATTTCAGTCGGATCGCTGATTTTTTCTAGTTCTCCTAGTTTCCAAAATGTTCAATTTCACTAATTGTTTTTTTAAATTTAAAGGTCGTATTTCAAAATTCCAAACTATATTTTGTGGACTATCACAGGGAATATATAATGCCTATAAAAAGTTTTCTTGAAAACGAATCATAACTATAAAAAAGCGTATCATTTTTGCGGAAAATCGCAAGTGCACTGAATGACCCAAAGTTATTTTGAACAGTACAAGGCCAAAGGTACCCAATACATGTTATATTAGTACACTCCGAGTCACAATTAATGATCAGTCCCTTTCGCTCACAGTGGCGCGTTTGCCGATAATTCCAATTATTGATTTTGCCATTCATTACAATGTAAAATTTAACTTGTCATTAATTTTGGCCAAAATGCAAAAAAATAAAGGTCCCAACCAACTTTTATGGGGACCACCACCACGAGCCTGAAACAAATTTGGTTCCAAAAACATCACAATTTTAGAGGAGTAGCATTTTGAATTTTTTGCTCCAATAAGATACCTGCTGACACAGTCAGGCAGAGCTACAATTGCAAGGGCTAAATACTGAGCAAAATAGGTGAGAAATTTGGTCTCTTTGTCTCCCACAAGTGCGATAAATTCTGACCTTTTACCTCAGTATAAATTTTGGGAACATTTGATGTCATTCTGAACAAAATCTAATTTTCAAAATACTGTCTTTGTGTAGTTATTAGTTCATTTGAAGATCTATGATTGTCCACTCAGTTTAATTGATTCTTGAAATATATGCTGTAGAAAGAGGCCCGCCCATGGAATCTGACGATTTCATTTGACCTAATACAATTGGTGGCATGGACTGCACATGTCATGGGTGCACATTCACGCTTAATGGCTGACCACCGTCGTCAAGCAGAACGCCAATGCCACAATGCCATGGACCTCTTCTTGGCCCGGCTTCAACAAATTGTCTTGTTGAAATCTTCTCTCACTGGTGGCCTGGCTCAACAGGTCTAATAACATGTGAATACAGTCGCTTGCTGGCTGGCCGAGCAGATCCCAAGGAGCAACGACAGCCAACAGTTATTGTAAAGGTGGTGCTGGGTTCATAGTCAGCAGCCATTATGTCACATGCATTCCCCAAATGACCACCACCACCGTGGAACTGATAGACATCATGTTTTATGTAGGTAAACAAATAAACGTGAAGTCTGCAGAGGGCTGTAAATGCCCTCCAAAATTTCCAAAGCGTTAGACTATCAGAACACTGTTTTTTTGAGCAGCCATATAATTACTTCAGAATTCTATGTCATGGGTCCATCATAACCGTCACTGAAAGGACGCATGGTATCCAAATTTATTTTGGTGGTCGATGATCACGACGCGATTTAAATTGATATCTGACCTAACATTCAGCACTGGAGCTGTAGAAACTAGGGTGGCCAACTGGTAAATGGTATTTTCAATTCACACGAAGCTGGCATGTGAAACAAATTGCTGCATTGTTTGCCACCCACGCCACCATCTCATAAACTAAGCGCTTGTAGCATATTTAAAAAGATGGCCGAGCATTGTATGCAGGGCAAATATTACCAACGCCATTTAAAAAGTTTTATTACACACTCCAAACAACTCCTTCTATGCGACTGCAAAATCGATATTGTAGTATAGGGAATATACTGCGCCAGATAGATAATGTTTTAGTGTATTTATTTATAGATTCTATTGTTACAAGGCGTCCCAATATTGGAAAATTGTCCGTGATAGTTTTGTAAAAATGAAGAGCTTTCTGAATATGGCAGAACAAATGGTGAGGGTTTTAGTGACACGCCAACAGAAACGCTCATTAAATCAAACATTCGTTGAAAATTAGTGATGGTTTTTTATATCACTAGACAAAGCTAATTTTTTTCTTAGTAAAATGTCACCACGGCTCGCTACTGTATACAGTGCATGCAGATCGAATATGTAAGTTGGAAATATATCCTTCTTGATGATCATTTGATTAGGCCAGGTAGCATAGGATATAGTTAACTATAGACTGTACAGAATAAGCATGTTTACCTTTGACCATACAGTGACCCTTAACTTCTCTAAATGGTTCTAATTTAATGGAGAACTGATGTCTTTGCGATAACTGATGATATTCTATAATGTTTAATCTAAACAATCTGTATTACCCTAGAAGGCACAATGATGCTCTTACATCTTTTGCTAAGCCTTTTCGCTTCAGTAGAAGCATTTCTTAGTCTGACTTAGAAGAATTTTTCTGTCCCTCTCCTAAAAACATGGGTGGGGCTCAGTGGTTCTGACACATCCGATATATCCCGTCAGAGATTTACTTTAAAACAAACTGGACCTCTGAACCTCTGACCATACCAAAGAGGATAAAATTCATCATTGGGGACCAGTCAGCCACCGGAATGGCGAGATCTCTTCATAGAAGCGAAATGTCATTACATGGGGACAGTATCCGATGGAAGAATATGCCAAAAATATAAGTCGCGCAAACCCATATTTTGCATAACTGTTGTAATTTATTTTTGGAATGCAAATCAGTATAAAATCATAATAAGTATTGCCCATGAGCGTATGCACTTTCCCGAGATAACTTCTTGAACCCCCATAATGTCCACAAGAAAATATTGGACCAGGATAATTTATGCAGAAGCTGGCATAAGCAAATACAATACACTTGGTGAAGTCATTTTAATTGGGGATTTCAACAGAACCACATGTCTACTGGGTTACATAAATTGGATTGACTCTAAACATCTTCCGATAACAGAGTCATATAATAAATATAATAAGGACGTATCACAACCAAGGGACAAATGTGATAACACAATAAATTCACTAGGCAAAGCCCTTACAGATCTGTGTACCTACACATAGCTAAGAAAGAATGGAATACAGAGAGCACACCAGGGCAGTGGGCACGACATCTGTTCAAAAAACAATGGCTATAGCACCGTGGAGTTGTTATAATAAGGAAATTCATAGGGAAGAATGTGACCTTACCCAGGGTAACCTCAAAATAACATTCCGACTAGCCTAATAATGCTGGAAGAATCTAATCACCAAACTTTCTGGAAACAATCGACAAACTTGCTCTTCAGAAGCAAGACTGTGGATATTACTTCTACTATGAAAGAGTGGCTAAAGCACTTCAAAGAGCTAGACAATTGCTGTTCCTACGTCAGATGAGACGGGGGCGGAAGGGAGACGAAAGAGAACTATGCAATTGAGAATTTGAACCACAGGTCACATATTTAAATTAAATTAAATTGTAAACAAGTACATGTAAAAGAAATAAGTCCAAACTATATTACTGTTTCATCGACTACCAAAAGGAATTGGACCACTTTCAGCGAAATGCTATGTTCCTCAAAAGGCTACATTCTGGCATTAACTGTAAATTCTATAAAATAAAGAAGCACATGTACATCCCTGGAATTTCAATGGTTAAGCTACCAGGGAGTGTCACAAGAATTCCTTGTCTCAACCGGATAAAATAGAGAGACTCTCGGTACCACACCCTGTTCAATCTATTCTAGTATTTAAGTAAAAGCCCACAAAATATTATGGATCCAGCCACAGCACTTGGGTTTAACATCCTGTCTTTGATATATGCGGATGGCATTCTTCTGCTTAACGAAACTAAGAATGCAAGGAATGTTTACAAATGGAGTTAGACCATCTGCGTGAGTCTGCTCGATATGGGTTTTTCATATTAACTGTTCTAAATCAAGGGCCTTCGCCTTCGAAAGAACAACTGAAATAAAACAGAAACATAAATCTAATGTCATAAACACCACGTTATTTACTGTGAATGAAGATACACACCTAAGAACTCTGAAGGCAGGATAAAACACACAACAAAGAGTCAAAAATGCAATTATCAGTTATGTCTCTCTTTTACAGCAACATTCAAGATGTAAGGTATCACTTAAACTCGTTGACAAATTAATGAAGCCAGTCATGCTGTATTGCACAAAATTGTGGATGAAACAGCTACATGTCAAACCTTCAACCTTTGAAAAATACAAAATGTTCGACCATGAATTACTGCAAAGTCAGTTTTGCAAACCAGTGTCAGGAATCTCCAAAGCGTCTTCTAACATAACAGCGTGTGGGGAGGTATGACTGCGCATCTTCATTATAATGTGAAACCAAATGCCCCAATACTGGCAGACCAAATATGACCAAAGATATGATGAAGTGCTGCTCAAGCAGAGAGCAGAATCTTGACGCAGAAGGAATGAACTCGTTGGCAACTATAATTTGAAAGCTATCACAGTGGTGTAACAATATCATAGTCTATGGCACGCGTACTACATGTATTATTATAATACCGCATCAGCCCTGTAACACACTGAAAATTAGCATCAAGACCACTTGTTCAATACTATAAACGGACCCCAAATTCAAAACCAAGCAAGAAGGGGGGATAAGTTAGGGACAAGTAAAACTGAAAATAATACAAACCGGAAAACTACTTCAAGGTCAACATATTAGTCCAATATGTTAAAAGCATTCATCGGCTAGAGAACCCTGTCATATTCATGAGATGGAAATAGACCCCACTCAGTACTAGAGGCAGCTAGAACATGTAAACTACTCCAGTCGGAAAGTAGAAGACGAGGAACACGTCTTTTTAACAGCAAATTCATTAGACAACAAGTAAATAAATTGCTAACCATCCCAAATGATAACGACATATATGTACGCCACACATTAAACTTCACCAACCTGCTTCCCAGCGCTCAAAGAAGAACCTATCATAGCATTGGCATCTATACAATAACGTGCTTTATAACTCAGACATAACATTGCCTATAGACACCGGACCCTGGTACCACTCAGGATCATGTCATATTCCCGGATGTTGTGTATATGTAATCCTAGACATACTGTGCAAAAAGACTCATCATTACCATGTTTGACATGTGCTTGTTCATTGTTCATAGCGTAGTTTAACACACTACACATATTACATGCTGTGAGTTGAAATACATTCAATTCACCTACATGTATAGCAGCTAAATGTTGACAAACAATTGGTTACTATCAGGCAATAATAGGCAGTCGTGCACGGGAGTCCAAAGGAACCAATAGAGTTGATCTTGAGTGAATTTGAAATGTCACATTGAAAGTTACGTTTGAAGGCTTGTATCTCGTTAAACACTATTAGGAAGTCATATATGGGAAATCCGTGTGCCCCATTAGATTTGATCATGGGCAGTCAAGGAGATTATTGTATTAAGTAACTTACCAGATTCCAATAATAATTCCCATTTGAAGATTATAAGATTACTTCTATATAGTAATGTGCATATACTGCCACCAGGGGTCAACAAGGGGCACCACTGCTCACCATTACTATGTATGTTAGCAACTTAATACCTATTTGAGGGGTACTGTAAAAACAGAGATAACGAAGAGAAAGTAAGCATAACGACTTAAAGGGGATGGTATGAATGGACAAGGGAGATATCTGACTACCTCAAAAAATTGCCCCTATCATGGTAGAAATATTATGGTTTTTGCTCCGTGACAAGAGGGATTGCTTATTTTGTCAAGGTGATTCAATTACAACAAACCACCAACCAAACGCAACTCTGCTGATATACATGTACACATCGAAACCTAGAGGCATTTCACGGTGCAGAAATGCTGTTACCATGTCAGTGGTTCATGCGAGATACTTAGCTGCCGGTAGGTTTTTTTACGAATTCATTAGTGAATCTATGAACGAAAATATGACTCAGTGTTTCCTCAGTATTTCCTAAATAATTATATTTAAAAAAAGTCTTCTCTGCGATTAATCACCAGGGTTGATTAATGACTTGCGCAGGTAACAGGTGGGTTTACAAACAAGCGTCATTCATTTCTCCGTTATGTGTTTTGTGCATTAATATCCCGCTGTAATGATCGAACGCATACATTTTATTGATTATGGGCCATAAAATTCACTTCTCCGAGCGAAATATTAAGCTCATTGCACTATAGGCCTACTACTGCATAACAGAACTAATGTTACGCGGGCGTCCGTCGTCCGTCTGTAAAATCCATTTCCTTGAACACTATCAAGCGGATTAACACAAAATTTTGTGGAAAGTTACCTATCCACCACATCCCCAGGCCTTTTGACATTTTCAAATGACATCTCACTGGAAATTACACAGCAGCGTTACTCCCAAAAGTCATGTGTAAGCATAGGGAGGGTCTATAACAAAGTTGTAATTTTCGTCATTTTTTGTCTCTTTTTGGACGTTTAACATGTTAGTCAATGGGAGTTATAAAATGAGCTATGTGAAAAACGGCGGGGCGTAGAACGAAAATAACCAAAATTGTTGCTCGGAAGGGGGGGGGGGGGTGATTAATAATATTCAATTCTTATATAGAGCCTTTCCTTGCCGAAGCAAGCTCAAAGCGCTTTGCATATTATTGTGCATATTATTAACCAGGACAGACCTGTTACATCTATCGTCTGCTCAATGCTCTGGGGAGTACACACCAGCTTACACGCTTTAAGACACCTCAGGTAATCCAAGAACAATATCCATCTTTGTCTATGTAATGTTTAGTATTTAGTGTATACGGGGTACTTTGGACTATTATAAGTGTTCAAAGTCACCGGTGCATATCCGATTTTACCGATTTTTGATAACCGTACATATATATCTGAAAAAGGGCTAGATATGGAAGGAAACGATCCTCAGTTGCGCCTCAAAGGTAGGCATTTGATGCATAAGTTTGGCTGGTAAGTGCTCATGGTCATTCTGAGGTCTTTCGGTACATTTCCGATTTTTCCAATTTTCAA
>JAAUYG010187810.1_pt1 | contig 12206 bp, 6 predicted proteins | sample 7278091 | NCBI WGS metagenome assembly JAAUYG01 (sample SAMN14350201, study PRJNA611818) | marine sediment metagenome | isolation source: surface marine sediment (0.6m) | place: French Polynesia: Moorea | collected 2018-08
AGTAGCAGTAGCAGCAGCAGCAGCAGCAGCAGCAGCAGCAGCAGCAGCAGCAGTAGTAGTAGTAGAAGCAGCAGCAGCAGCAGCAGCAGTAGTAGCAGTAGTAGTAGAATGAGGAGGAAGAGGAGGGACATGAGCAGAAGGAGAGGAGTAGGAGGAGGGTGGAGGAGCAGATGGAGCAGCAGCAGCAGTAGTTAAGTACTTAGTGTCACAGGAACACTGAACATCCTTATAGACAAGCTGAACTGTACTTCATTATACACAAGTTGGTTGACTATTCCCTACCAAGGCCACTACATTAGATCGGGCAGCAAATGACCAAACGTCCAGGACGTCGCCGGCTAGACCACCCCAGAGTGAGGAAGGTGACTTACCGTGTTTTTTAAAAGATATTGATATCTTGTAACGATTTTGGGGTTTTAACACAATTTTAGCACTGATGTTGTAAACGATTTATTGCACATCTTTATTGCACATCTTAAATGTACCTAAGATGCCAAGCCCACATGTAATGTAATTTTAAGACACATATCAGCATATTACTAAAGAGTAAATGGGGTATATGCACTGCTATTTTCAAGAGCCTCGGTTAAAACCTCCACATAATTTTAACTCAAAGCCGCGACGTATCATTCTTGTCAGCTGGGGGGCATACTCTAGATAGTTTCCGTGTATGTGGAGCTATAAAAACCATTATTTTTCTTCACGAGCTCCTGTTATATTAGCGAAATCAGTCTCATCCTCTGTATTTGTAGGGCTAACCGCCAGTGTGGTACGGACGATGTTGAAGATGAGTTTGGCTGTACAGAAGTATCACCTCCTGCGGAAAGCCGTCGGCAGGTTCAAACGGCACAGAGTGGACGATCCTGAACTGTTGGCCCGAGCCACCACTGTTTTGAAGAAGCTTAAACTAGACCATGGTGGGTACATTTAAAATACGATTCACAAATGAACTATTTGGAGAAGATGCATAACTACATTCAAATTATGACATTCATGTGAAAATGCGATATTTATGCTGACCCGAGTTGCAGGGAGCCACCTTGCAACTATACGACCTGAGGTGCAGGCAGCCACATTGCTGCCTATATGACCCGAGGTGCAGGCAGCCACCTTGCAGTCTATGTGACTTGAGGTTCAGGACGCCACCTTGCAGGCTATGTGACTTGAGATGCAGACAGCCACCATGCCGTCTATAGGACCTCAGGTGCAGGCAGCAAACTTGCTGTCTGTGACCTGAAGTGCATGAAGTCACCTTGCAATCTATATGATCTCAGGTTCAGGAAGCCACCTTGCTCTCTGTATGACATGAAGCGGAGGTAGCTCTGTAGTCTATGTACCAGATGTGCAGGCACCCGCCTTGCAGTCTATGACCTTATGTGCAGGAAGCCACTTTGCAGTTTATATGATCTGTGGTGCAGTAAGCCTCCTTGCTCTATGTATAACCTGGTGCAGGTAGCCACCTTGCTGTGTATATGACATGAACTGCAGGCAGCCGTGTTGATGTCTGCCTCACCTGAGGTACAGGCAGTCATCTTGCTGTCTATATGACCTGAGGTGCAAAGAAACCATCCTGCAGTCTATAAGACTCTAGGTGCAGGCAAACACATTGCAGTCGATATGACCTGAGATGCATGCAGCAGATGCTTGCAGTCTATGACCTGAGGTCCAGGTAGCAACCTTGCAGACTATATGATCTGAGGTAGAGGCAGTCGTGTTGCTGTCTATATGACCTGAGGTGCAGTGATCCTCCTTGCAGTCTGTGTGACTTGAGGTGCAGGAAGCCACCTCGCAGTCTATATTACGTCAGATGCAGCTAGCCACTTGGCAGTCTATATGATCTCAGGTGCATGCAGATGCCTTGCTATGTGACCCGAGGTGCAGGGCACCACCTTGCACCCATATGTCCTGAGATGCAGGGAGCCACGTTGCAGTCTATGTGACTTGAGGTGCAGGAAACCATCTTGCAACTATGAGATCTCAGGTGCAGACAGCAACTCTGTAGTCTATGTACCTGAGGTGCAGGCAGGCACCTTGTATTTTATATGAACTGATGTGCTGGAAGCCACCTTGTTGTATTTATAACCTGAGTTGCAGCCAGAAACTCTGTAGCCTATATGACCTGAGGTGCAAGCAGCTGCCTTGCAGTCTCTGACCTGAGGTACAGGTAGTCACTTTGCAGTCTATGTGACGAGGTGCAGGCAGCCACCTTGCAGTCTATATGACCTGAGGTGCAAGTAGCCCCCTTGCTATATGACCCGAGGTCCATGCTGCCACCTTGCAGCTATATGACCTGAGGTGTGGGCAGCCACTTTGCTGTCGATATTAGCTGAGGCACAGCAATCCTCGAGCTCCTTGCAGTCTATGTGACTTCAGGTGCAGGAAGCCACCTTGCAGTCTATGTGGTGTCAGGTGCAGGAAGCCACCTTCCAGTCTATGTGACTTCAGGTGCAGGAAGCCACCTTACAGTCTATATGATCTGAGGTGCAGGTAGCCACGTTGTTGTGTATATCACCCGACGTGCATGAAACCACCTGGCATGCTATGAGCTGAGGTGCAAGCAGCAACTTTGCTGTGTATATGACCTGAGGTGCAGGTTGCCACCTTGAAGTCTATGACCCAAGGTGCAGGAGGCCACCTGGCAGTTTGTATGACCTAAGGTGCAGGAAGACACATTGTATATGACCTGAAGTGCAGGCAGCAAAACTGTAGTCTATCTGACCTGAGGTGGAGGCAGCTGCCTTGCAGTCTTTGACCTGAGGTGCAGTTAGAAACTTTGGTGCTTATTATCTATACGACCTCAGGTGTAAGCAGCCACCCTGCAGGCTATGAGCTGAGGTGCAAGCAGCCACATTGCTGTCTATACGACCTGAGGTGCAAGTAGCCATGTTGCTTTCTATATTACATGAGGAGTAGGAAGCCACCTTGCAGTCTGTATGACACGAAGTGCAGGCAGCCACCTGACAGTCTATATGACCTGAGGTGCAAGCAGCCACCTTGCTATGTGACTGAAGGTGCAGGTAGCCACATATTGTTGTCGATATTGGCTGGGGTGCAGTGATCCTGCTTGTAGTCTATATGACTTTAGGTGCAGGAAGCCACCTTGCAGTCTATATGACCCAAGATGCAGGCAGTCACCTTGCAGTTTGTGACTTGAGATGCATGCAGTTGCTTTGCTGTCCACATGACTTGAAGTGCAGGCAGCCACTTTGTAGTCTATATGTCCTCAGGTGCATGCAACCGCCTTGCTGTGTGACCCGAAGTGCAGGGAGCCTCCTTCCAGCTATATGACATGAGATGCAGGCACTCACTTTGCTGCCTATATGACTGTAGGTTCAGGCAGCCACCTTACAGTCTATGACCCGAGGTGCAGGAGGCCACCTGACAGTTTATATGACCCGAGGTGCACGAAACCACCTTGTATATGACATAAAGTGCAGGCAGCAAGTCTGTAGAATATGTGACCTGCAGAGAGGCAGCTGCCTTGCAGTCTATGACCTGGAGTGCAGTTAGCCAGCTTGGTGTCTATATGATCTGGGGTGCAAGCAGTCACTTGGCTGCAAGGACCACTTTGCTGCGTATATGACCTGAGGTGCAAGTAGCCACCTTGAAGTCTATGAAATGAGGTGCAGGAGGCCACCTGGCAGTTTATATGACCTGAGGTGCAGGAAGCCACATTATATATAACCTGAAGTGCAGGTAGCAAGTCTGTAACCTATATGACCTGAGGTGGAGGCAGCTGCATTACAGTCTATTACCTGTGGTGCAGTTAGAAACTTTGGTTTTTCTATGACCTCAGGTGCAAACAGACGCCTTGCAGGCTATGAGCTGAGGTGCAAGCAGCCACGTTGCTGTCTATATGACACGAGGTGCAGGAAGCCACCTTACAGTTTTTATTAATCTGAGGTGGAGGAAGCCACCTTGCTGTATATATAACCTGAGGCGCAGGCAACAACTCTGTAGCCTGTGTGACCTGAGGTGCAGGCAGCTGCCTTGCAGTGCAGTCTATGACCGGAGGAGCAAGGAGCCACTTTGCTGTCTATATGACTTGAGGTGCAGGCAGCCGTCTTGCAGGCTATCAGCTGAAGTCACTTTGCTGTGTCCTGAGGTGCAGCAAGCCACCTTGCTGCCTATATGTCCTGAGATGCAGGGAGCCACCTTGCAGTCTATGTGACTTGAGGTGCAGGCAGCCACCTTGTTGTCAATATGGCGTGAAGTATCTTGCAATCTAAAAGACCTGAGGTGCAGGCAGCTACTCTGCAGTCCATATGACCTCAAGTGTAGGAAGCCATCTTGCAGTTATATGACCTAGGTGAGGACAGCCAACTTGCAATATATATAAAGTGAGGTGCAGGCAGCAACCTAACAGTCTATGACCTGAGGTATAGGCAGCCACCTTGCACCTATACATGCTATATGACCTGAGGCGCCGCAGCCATCTTGCAGTTATATGACCCAGGTGGAGGCACACTGCTAAAATTACCCTAAGTTATCTCACACTTCAAAAATCAGTAGCAGATTTAATTGATATATGAAATTTATATTTTATAGTAATAGCTTGCAATCTAATGATTATATTCTCCCTTGCTTTGACTCACTGCAGATCTTACTATCAGTCTCAAGACAGCCATGTTCACTGGCATGATAAGCAAACTAGAGAAGAGTCTGGATGCTATTGAAGATCTGGGGTATGAGAAAGAGCTTGGCTTTAAGGTGAGATGTGGCAGCATTGAAAGCCACAGAAATGTTTCTGCAAACCAATTCTCAAGATGCAATACCATAGGTGAAAAAAAATTTTTTAGTACCTGAGGTAACAAAGTTATACTATGTGATATGTTAATAAAGTCACTGTGTCTTAAAGATAATGGCCCGCAATTTAATCTGTATATCTTTGCATCTTCTGTCAGTTTGGATCAGGTACCAACCATTTGTCTGGATACCCCACTTTACCTGCTGGGTTTATCAATATTTTAACTCTAACACACATGCATGTGTACTAATCTTAATGTCATAATATTAGTCCAAAGATTTGTTGGAATTGGACCCAACAGTTATCACCAAACCAACCTACATATTACCTTCTAATAATGCGATATTTTGAGGTCTTCTAAAACCCTAGGGTTGGTTTCTTTCTAGAAAGATCTTTAGTCCAGAATGGAACTTAAATCACCTATAGGTAATCATTGTCTATTTCATGCTTATAAGATCATGTAGTTTTGGATTTAAGATTTTTATGGAAAACGGTCTGGCCTGACATTCTGAAGGAGGTCGTTTGGCCTAAGAGATATGTGGTCTCTGCAAGACCCCTCCATTTCAAAAGTAATAATTCAAAATTTTCAGTATAAATATACCCCCATTATAAGACCACCGAATTCAATCTAAGGACACATTTTCTGGCATAACAAGTGGTCTTAGAATGCAGACCATCACAGCTGAGGCTACTTTGAGTGATGTTTCTTACAAACTCCTGTAGGTGGTGCTGGGTCGGCGCCTTCTGATCCAGAAGCTGGGAGAGAAGATTAGGAAGATGGACCAGACCACAGTGGCTGAGGTCAAGTCCTACACATCACCTCCCGCTGCTGCCGTTAACATCATGAAGGCATCTCTACTACTACTGGGACAGCCCAAACAGGACATAAAGGTCCTGATATCAAATGGAATAGTTGCAAAAATAAAGGTTCCATAAATGCACAACATGAAATTATTTTATTGCCCATGGTCATCGTGACCTTTTGGAACAATTTATTAGTGGTGTGGTCATCTGTACATAACAAGGATGCAGTAACTAAGGCATCAAGCGAGCTTGGTAAACCAATGCATTATATTCTCAGTTAATTAACAAATCTAATTTCCTTGATATTTCTATTAGGCTGCATATCTGTCTTTCGGCTTATCTATAAAGTGTTGTACTAATTAAAAAGTGCAACACGATGTTCATTAACTGAATGAATATGGCAGTACAGTGAAACCTGCTCTAAAGACCACCTGTATATAAAAACTACCTTCTTATAAAGACTACTCTTTACAGGTCCTGACTACCCAAGTGTATACTTTCCATGTTACTGAACCTATATCTAAAGACTGCCTGTGTACAAGGACCACATTTTCGTTTGTCCCTAGGGTTGTCTTCACTGTATAAAAAATATGTTTCAATGTATACTGATTTGATTCTTTCTCTAGCATTGGGAATTAATTCGACGAGTGATCAATGACACACAAAAGATTAAGAATCGACTGAAAGACATCGACATTGATCTGGTTGACAAGAAGCTAATCCGCAGCGCCCGCAAACTACTGGGAGATTACCGACAGGAGGAATGTCACAAGATTAGTGAGGTCCTCGAAACCTTCTTCTTGTGGGTAAGTAGATGCTAGAAGCTGGTATAAAAAAAAATATATTAAGAAATTAAAAGTTCACTATTCACGCTGTCAAGTTGGTTTTTTCCATGGTTAAAATAACTTGACTGAACTTCACAATTTGAATCTACCTCTGGATCGGGTTTTATATTCTGACTCCTAACTCAGATAAGCAGCATCAGCTACTAATAATACCATTTATGTGTACAGTACGTGTACTCCCCTCTCTTAGTAAGGCCACAAGATATGTCAAGAAACTGTGGCCACATTAAAGAAGTGGGCCTTTGGTGAGGGGGAGATTACTGCATTTGTAGCAGCAGCGACAAAGATGTTTGCCAATCTTGAAAGCATGGTTGACTCTGATATACTTGGTGTGGGCTCATTTTACGTGCCTGGGCCAGCTGACATGAATGCTTTGAGTATGCTGGTATCTCTCTTATTAGTGGTCGCTCTGTATAGAGTCCATCCTGCATAAAGTGTCCCAAAATGTTTGCCTCTACTACTGTAGTTTCTCTCTTAACTAAGATTACCTCCCTAATGTACATGATGTAGCCACAGTTTTTGAACACATGGGGTCACCCCCAGGGGGGGAACCATATTTGAGGGGCACTATGTTATCTTAGAACTGAAAGGTACCGGTAGTCAAATAAAAGTCAATGCAGCTACCTTTAACCATATTACTGTAACATATAATTACCAGTATTGATAATACAACTTAACTAGTATCCAAAATGGAGTATCAGCTCAGCAGTCTGTATATACAGGAGTCCCAGTCCCTTACTGGAAAACTCTCAACACAGGCCACCCTTCCTAATGTGGCCAAATTTTTTTTGCCACTGCCACTATGAATGCATTTACTTCATCCTCTCACCACAGGCCACCTATCTAATGTGGGCACAATTTCCTTGGCAAACAGGGTGGCCTTATTACAGAGAGACTACTGTACTAAGTGGCATGTTCTTTGCGTCATATAAATGAAGTCTGAGCAGCCAGAGAGCTTAGTATTATATTAAGTAATGTTACCATATTCCAGTGAAAGTTTTCTCTTAAAAATTATAAGATTTACCTCTATGCAGTAATTTTGCCCATACTCCCAGAAAATGCCACCAGAGGTCACCACTGCTGATCATTACAACATATCAGTAATTTAATACCTGATTTGAAGGGTACCGTAGAAACGGAGACAACAGATGTAAAGTATAACACAAAAAATATTAAAATGATTTTCAGTACGTGAACCAGCTGTATGCAGAACTGAGGAAATTGTCTACTAATTTCTACTTGTCCAAATTTTGTTCCAGTCAAAGAATCTCATCAAGCTGCATCTTTTACATTGATCACCGGCACAGACCCACCATCAATAATCAAGACCGTATGAAACCAAAAGACTTTTTATGCTGCATTCTGACTGCAAGAAAAAGATCCTTGCAGCATAAAGAAAATGGATGACCCGGGACCGATGAATAACACTCAATGTACTTGTAACTATTTTCTTTAATTATTCGGAAGCCTTGCACTACCCTGTGCACAGTCGGGAATGAAGAGCTCAGGGAGTCCACAGGCTCGAGCATGGTCCTTGGTCAAGTGAATTGTGCAACTTTCACATCTGTACATAACACATATACATGTATTGAAACATGCATCATCAATAAAAGGTTGTGATGTGAAGCAAATGATTTTATTTGTACAATGACCGGAATTTATAAATTAAATCATATCACAGATGTTCCCAGAGTGCTACTGGTACTTGTAGTAGTAATGTTATCACACTGGTTTGCAGTGAATAAAATTATAGGACAAGAAATGTGCACACACACATACACATCTAACAAAGATAAGTAGAAATGCCCTTGGCACAATTTAACAGCAAGAAAAACACAAATTACTACCCTAACCTTTTAACCCAGGGTCTGTGTTGCATGTATAAGCAGAAATTTCATCCATAATCTGTTGTCTTGTCAAAGACCGACAAAGTTTCCAAATTAACACTTTGAAAATACCGGTAATTAACATCAGATATTAAAAAATTTTCAGTTTCATTGAAGACTGGGAGCTGTATATGGAATTTTTTAGATTTCATTGTTCAGACAATGTAGATTCAGTCCAGTGGAACCTCATTGGACAAAATAAGTGTGTCATTATCAGATTATTCATTGCAAGGAACAACTGTAGGACACAAAAGACATACATGTGCATGGTATAAGTGATTGTATACGATAGATTTGACCTGGTTCCACAATAGAATGATCTTGTTACCACTGTACCGACCCGAATTCTAATAATTAGTAGATATTGCGCATCAAGGGAAAATCCTGATGGGGAAAGGTTAGGGACATGCTCGCATGCATAATGAGCTAATTATCATATAAAATATGGTCAACATAAGATTTTTGGGTCCTTGTGAGGGTAACATGCAGGTTTGATTCAAGTTTTATTATTTTTTAAGGTAACTGTGACATAGTAATATGTAAATAATGTTTCATTATTAACAACCTTGTGTATAAAATACACATGCATGTTAATTATCACAGACACTATGACAAAACCTTTTGGGCCCTGTACAATTAACGCTTTACAATACCTTGATACCGGTAATGTAGTTTTAACTCTGTTCCAACAGTGTATAGGTCATACCCCAATACTAAAGTATACTTTGTACTTGGCCTCACTTGATATGTTAATAAGAGTCTAATTAGTACATAAATTATGAGCTAAAGGTCTGCGCTTAGCATCTAGAGCATATACCAGTAAACAGACTATGAAACATCCTAATAGTGTAGTTTGATTTGATTTAAAATCTGCCTCAAAGTTACTAAGTCTATGTTTTTAGATCATGTAGGCAACAAACACACCCAGGACTGGAGAAATTCCCATACTTTTCATAATAAACCCAGACAATGACCAAAATATATACAACCCATACGCATGATACACATGACCCTGTTTAAACTATTGTCTGTAGTACCCATCAATCCCATCCTACCCCCGCCATAAACTACCCCCTACCCCCTCTAGCCTTCCTTGAACCCATATACCCATGGACCCCACCTTACCCTACGGACACACCCAGCCTACCTACCATGCATACATGTACTAAACGTCATTATCGTCACCATCCCTATCCCATCATGCCATCCCATACCCTCCCCTAACCCCCACAATATTTTTTTGTCCTCTAACTTACCCTCCAGTCCCTACCCATACTCCTGTCCAGCACCAAATCCTTCCCTCAAAAACATCCTCTCTAGCCCCCTGAAACTCCTAACACACACACACCCTCCCAAATACTTATTCCCCAACCCACCTACTCTATCTCCCGCTCTGTACCCCAATCAATATCCCTTACTTATCCTAGCCCACCCCCCTTCCATCCCATGTCCCCCATCAAAGCTATCCCACAATATCACTTACCCTACCTTATCCTACTCCCCCCCCCCCCCAACCAGCCATATCCCCACACTAGCCTACACGACCAAACCCCTACCACCACCAACCTCCAACGCCATTATACCAACCTTATCCTCCATACCCCCAAACTATACCAGCTACCCAGCACCAAATACCCACTCCAATCCCCCTAACTTACCCTAATCCCATCCCCACCAAACCCGGTGACCCCCCTCCCTTGTCCGATATGCCTTACCCCCTCTACCATACCCTACCTTAGAGGCCTATACATCCTACCCTATATTAAACTGTCACCTTCTGCATCCTTCCCCCAGCCCACCACACCCAAACCCTCCACCCATAAACACTGATAAATGTACCCTACTCCTATAACTGCATTCCCAGCCTTTACAGGCACACCCCTGGCTTCCCCTATCGTCTAACCACCCCCCACCCCCCACCCAACCCTTTTCCCCCTTCTCTAGATCATGTGTAGATACCTTGACTTACCCTACCGGCTGACATGCGATACTACATTTAGGATATGAGACGTGCTGCCGGAATGTGGATTTTTATGGAAAGGTGAGATGATCTAGTTTTGGGACATGGCATTTCAGTGTAAGTGAAGAACAAATATAAGGTGGTGAACCAACTTAGCTAGATTTTAGAATCTATGAATCAGCTCCTTTAGAGAATTCTACTTGAGCTGGTGATATGTAAAACCCTTTGATATCGCGATCACTGTTCATTTCACACAAGTACAATCCATCAATGGCTTGCTTTCCGAAATACATGTCCTCAAAACCAGCATACAGACTGCCGTCAAACTTGCTGGTTCTCATCTCACGGCTGACGGGTCTCGTTGTCTTCATCAAGGTCATGTGAGGCACAAATTCGTAGTTGTCCCTGATGTGAAGCCCTTGCTCTTGGTAAAGTAGTTTGACATAGTTGACGAAATCTGTGAAGTCTTGCTCGTGGTGGACCTTGGCGTACAGAACGCGGTTGTAGAAGTTGTCCACTTCATGTATAGTGAGGGTTATGTTTTTGGCCATTTCTTCTAGTTCGGCGCCGGAGTCTCGGAGCAGGTTACAAGCAGACGCTGTTTGTTCCACGGTGTCTAGGCCAAGCGTACAGATGGTGATATGCAGAGCGCTGGGACGAATGCAGCATTCCGCGTATCGCGGCTCCATCTCCAAGATAGAACTGTGCGCTCCTTCCACGCCTTCCACGATCTCTGGATCAGTGACCCGGATACACAGGAAGTGGGTTGGACGCAGTTTGTTCTGCCAGTATGGATCGGTCGTATCCTCGAAATCATCATCTAAGTTGAGCTCACTGTAAGGATTGCAGGAATCTTGTCTACTTCCTCCTCCCAGATCAATATGGACGTCATCCTCATCGTCACTCGTATTGGACAGATAGGCTGCTACTGCTGCTGCTGCTCCTACAGTATGTGCCGTAGACTTCTTGTTTTTCGTTTTGCTCTGTTGGGATGTTTTGGGGCTAGAGTGGGCATCCTCAGGCTCCTGCTCGGCTTTCAGCTCATTGTATCTGTCCATAACATCGGTAATGCTGAGTCCACTGCCAGTCGATCCAAAAACGTTATCCAGTCGGCTGGCCTTATCCCACACTTTTAGGTCCTGGTATTTAAAATACTGGATTCGATGTTTCGGTATGGCTAGAACATTATAATCGACTGAGGAGATATCCTCCCATGAAAATGCCTCAAACGATTTTTCCATGATGCCGAGAAACCTGTCGAGGTAACCAACACAGAAGGCCTCAGAAGGCAGGTTGTCGTCCCACTGGATCCTATTGATGACATCTTCGGCGGTCTTCATGGAGGATTTCTTCTCCAATTTCTCATCAGATGGATTGTGATCCATGGACGATTTCTTTCCTTTCTTTCGCGATTTGCCCTTTGAGTGATGCTTTCCTTTGGAGGCAGCGTGGTCTTCCTGAGGCGGTTGAAACCCTTCATCCAGACCCTGAACATGGAACCATTGCATGGCCTCCTTTACCAAAGAGCCTATCATTGGACATCCTGCCATGGATGCTGCTTTCTCAAGTACCACACGCTGGAGCTCTTCCTGGCTCTCTGGTGCAAACTTGGTTGCCTGAATACGGATTTCCGGAAGCTCAACTGGATACATCGCTGTAAAGACAAAGATACCTGTAGTATTATATACGTATATAATCAGTTGTGGAAACAAAGGTCAATTTTGTCCAAATAATTAAATTAAACTAATAGACTATACAAGCAGCCTGTTAGACTAGGTACAGAAGTCATTTAAGTCTTACATCACCATGATCACAGGAACAAGACAGTAGACTGTAACCATAGATAGATCAGTGAGAAAACTGAACTATTATGCAAGGTTGTTCAAAAATATTCTAATTAATACTTCTAATGATATAATGATTCATGCAAACATAAATATGTACTGGTACATACACCAACATGC
>JAAUYG010065137.1_pt1 | contig 12205 bp, 9 predicted proteins | sample 7278091 | NCBI WGS metagenome assembly JAAUYG01 (sample SAMN14350201, study PRJNA611818) | marine sediment metagenome | isolation source: surface marine sediment (0.6m) | place: French Polynesia: Moorea | collected 2018-08
TAAATCATTTCCCAATCAACACACTAAGTTTATATAAAACTGCAAAAAAAAAAAAATGACCACAAAATCCAGGACAAATCCCCCCCCCCCCCCCCCCCCAGGTCAGGACCACATCACCAAGCGAGAACTGCACGCCCAGGACATATGACAGCATCCCCACAGAACAGGACCACTTTCCCAAAAGTAGGACTGCACACCCAAGCACAGGACCACACCCTCTAAGGATAGGACTTCACCCCCAAGACAGGGTCGCTCGCACCCCCAGGACAGGACTGCAAATCCAGGTATGGTCACCTCTACCCCTCTAGGACAGGAATTCCCTCCCTCTTCCCAAGAAGGGACCATCGGAACAGATACCCCACAATATCTCTGCACAAGCATCCTTTCCTTAAGGACAGGAATATGCACTACCGGGACAAACTCTCCTAGAGAAAATTGAAGATGGAAAACAAGCTCTCAGGAAACGATCTATACACAACACAAATGCAACCCCCCCCCCCCTTCCAAAACAAGACATGGGCCCCCAATCAGGACATGAACCCTCAGCCCAACCCCAACCCTCCACCCCAAGTTCCTATAAACACTCAGAGAGCCACAGATAGATATGTTGTTGAAAACCTCCAGGAGCAATCTATACACAAGACGAAGGACTCCACCGATTCACACACAATAACACACACACACACTCTCTCTCCTTCCACGCGGGATCACATTCGTTGTAAAACTGAAGCGGTGTAATGTCCTGGAGTCGATCACAGCCGAATATTGGAGGGAATGGACACGGCTCGCTGACGCCAGCGTTAAAACAGAAATTTGAGGAATGATGTCACTGATGTGTGAGAATGCAGAAAGATTTTCTCGACAGAAGACTCTCTGGAAAGAGAGAGAGAGAGAGAGAAACATTAACAAATCATGCTGTTAACAAAAGGTTGTAACTATATACAGAAGAAACAGAAGGGTACAAAAGAAAACAGATATATGCAAGTCTCTGCTGCAAGCTATTGAATGTTACATTAGGCAGTCCCTCCAGGATTCCCCGATTGTGGAATTTCGGCTTGAGTGCAGCAGTGTGGAATTGCCCGAAAAGCTGACTTTCCATGGCATTGGCGAAATTTCTTCTGGCCACAGAATTTCCATTTTCTGAGTGCAGAATTCTGGGTGGTCTGTTTAGAGCACCATCCCAGTTTTTGAGTGCAAAATTTGAATTTTCTGAGCGTAGAATATCCATTTTGAGCACAGAATTTCAATTTTAGTGCAGAATTTGCATTTCCATTTTTGAGCACAGAATTTCAATTTTTTATTGCAGAATTGCATTTTCTGAGCACGAAATCAATTTCTGGAGGGTCTGATTAGGTCAAAATCAAGGTTTTGCCATCACATGTATTTCTGATCTCTCCACAAACTGTTACAAACACATGAAGTGTAATTATAAAATGGAATCACCTACCAGCTGGGCTCGCTGTCCTGTACGGCCTCAGACATTGCCTTCTCTATCTCCTCCTCACACGATTCAGAAAGGACAGCAACGTCAGGCTCTGCTGGAACATTTCAGTTGAACAGCATGAACAGGGAACGTTGTAATGTACTCACATAACGTGCATAAAATGTATTATAAATGCTGTACGGATGAGTCAATCTGCATAAAGTACTATTAACATTCAATAAAGTTTATGCCAAATAGACATATATACAATATTTATGGAATTCTTTCAAATCAATTTTGTTATTACGTTCCAGATTTTACTGTGGGTGACTTTGGTGGTGGGGTGGCGTAGGGGCTCAACCAGCCGGCCTATATACAATGTAGGCAATATGTGGAAGTAACTGAATGCTTTACTAGACTCAGACCCTAACACCAGCCCGAGTAGTGTGTGCGCAGTACCTGTGTGTATCTGGCCGTCCCCACTGTTGCTGAGAACCCGGTTGACATGACTCACGTCCACCGACAGACCGTTACTGATAGCCCACTGCTGTAACTTGTCCGGGGTTACAGTGGGGGGGTCAGGGGCAGACTCGGGGTTACTGTCACCATCCCCAGTCACTGTCCCCTGGGTAGCGTTATCCACAGTGTCCCTGCCACTGTCAGGGGGGTTACTGGGACAATCTCCAGGGCTGTCGATGTTCACATTAATATCTTCTGGATTTAGCGTCTCCGAGCCATCGTAAGATGATCCACAGACACCATCATTGCCAGGGCAACTGTCACCAGGGTTACCGAGTACCTGGTTGTCCCCCGCGGTATCATACACAGTGTCACAAACCCCACCTGCACCTTCTGTCACAGAGTCTCCTCTGGAATCTAGTCCACTGCCTGGAACCGGGACTATCTCTGGCTGATCCTGAAGAATCTCGTCAGACTTGGTATCTGGATTCGATAAATCTGCCTTGGCCTTATCTCCCTGGCCAAGTTCAGTCTCTGGCTGAGTGTTGCTTTCATCCTGCCCAGAGTCACCGGTGGCTTGTTCTGCAGAAAATGCCAGATGGCCACTTTCCTCAGTGTGAGGTGATGAGTCTGTACTCGGCTCCGATACCTCTGGCATTGATGTTGCTGGCTCTATTGATGTTTGTGCGGTTTCAGTTGGTATCGTCGTTGTGTCTGTTATGGGAGTTGTTTCAGATGCAGATGAATCCACAGGCTGTGGTTCCACATCTGCAGCTACTGTTATGGTTTGACTTCTATCACTACACTCATTTTCCCCTGAGCTCCCCGAGCTGTTGGTAGTCCTACCACTGCCTGCCTGGGTTACCCTGGCAATCTGGGGGTCAGCTACAGCATGCACTGTCACTGCAGTCTCAGTGGCTGTACCATTGTCCCCCTCAGACACAGTCTGAGGATCAACCTCCTCTGTTACCATGGCTACAGCATCTGTGGGACTTGTTCCTGCTTGCAACGTGTTAGCAACATCTAACCTGGGGTCCGAGTTTGAAGTGTTTGTTCTAGGTCCTGAACCATGATCACCATTGGTGTTTGGAATGTCTGTATCACCATCCAACTTCTGGGCCTCCTCATGGTAGTAACTATAGAGTGGGTTGAGAGCTTCCCCACCCTCCTGGTCAAACTCGGCAGCCAGGCTGCGTACAGCAGTACCGGGTTCTAACACAGGGCTGATAGTGAATTTGTGTCGGCCAGGTTGACTAGACACAGAGCGGGTCGCCTTGGCAGCAGCAGGGCCCAGTGGCAAGTCCGAGGGGGAGAGGGTAATCTGGGGGTCCTGTAACACTGGGGCAAGGACCGTGTGACCTCGGTCTGACACTATGGGGGAGGGAGGAAAGTCTGTTGGGAGGTCGGGACTAGTGTAACTACCCTCGCTGCCAGTGGGGGTCCCCGGGGTGGGAGCAGCAGCAGCTGGGGGTTGCTGGCTTAACAAAGCCTCTCTCACAAACCCCGGTGAGTCGAGGGTCCCTGAGCCGTAATGGGCGGCGATTGGCAGCTTGCCTGGGCGTTTGGGACTAGTGTCCCCATTCTGTAGCCCTGTTTCAGAGTTCTCTGTCGACACAGGATCCTCACTCGTCTCGTTGTCTTGAGGTATAACTTCGGTGACCACAGCGGCTTCTATGGCTTTCTCGACTTCTTTCTGTGCCTGTGCGAGCTCCTGCCGTTTTCTCTCCTCCTCTTCCTCCCTCTGTCGTGCCAGGTCGCGATTACGTTGCATGTAGTTACTGATGTCATTTAACAGACGGCGCTGCTGCTCTGCATAGTCGCGCATACTCTGCAACAAAGCAATGCCGTCGAGTTGAGAGTACATGCACATCATACAAACCAACTATCCAGGTCAAGAAAAAAGCTTTAGTGGCAGCTACTATCAGTCCACCAGAACAAAGTAACTTCAACTTGTTTCAAATTTTTAGGGTTTTTTAAACCAATGGCTGTTAAGCAGGGTTTCTTAGTACTGAACCTGTATTACCAGGATATTTCTACAAATTTCAAGACTTGATACTTCGATAACCACACTACCTCTGGGAAGTCTAACTTCCAACACTACTTCGGAATAAAAATTTGATTTCAGAGCCCTTTGCCAGTCATACGTCAAAAGAATCAGTTGTAGTATATTTATGACTCAGAAACACGCATTGTAACTATATACATGTATCTCAATATCTACTACCACAGTTATCAGATACCCTGTCAAGGCACCAGACTAAGTTCTCTCCCAGCTAGGGAATTTATGTATATTGTACTGATACATGTGGACTCATGCAGTAGTGGGAGTTTTTTTATCTTGAATGAACATTTTAATGTACTGGGGTACCACACATACCCACTTGACCTTATTTTTCTTTCAGTCTAAAAGCTGTAGATTACCAAATATCAACACCAACTTATTTCATTTTATATGTAGTTGTTGTAGAGAGGAATAAAAACACATACACTCTCTTTCTTCGGCTCCCTGTCGACGTCGATGCGAGTGACAGACTGGCTGACTTTCAGTGACAGACTGAGAGCCATGAGACCACCAGTCTTGATATCGTTTTCTCGTATATCAACGCGTACCAGCCGCGGGCTCTCTGCAATAAACTCAGCCAGAGCGACAGCGCCTGGAAAATTAACAGTTTGTGCACCGTGTAGTAAAACTTCGGACTGAAGCGTCATAAAATAATGGCTAAAAGTCATTAAATGCGAAATTAATGTCCACTCTAGGGCAAGGTATTTGACTCTGATCCAGTAAAAAACGTTCAGTAACTGATGTTAAACTGATTTAGTATGGCACTGTACACCAGTGACTGATTTTTAGTCATATTGTACACCAGTGGGGCTGCTGTACAAATGATATCTGGGTATACTTATGACGAGATGCTAGTGTCCTACCCTCGCACGACAGCTTGGCGGCTTGCAGCCCCACTCTTAACAGGGACTTGTTTTGTAGCAGGCCTTCCTTCAGACGGTGTATCCCTTCATTGGTGATGTTGTTATGGCCCAGGTTCAAGGTCTCTAAAGACCGGGTATTCATCTGTAAATTATAAAAAGAAATTTTACTTTAGTTTAATAATAGTATAGCCTTTTCATATCAGGTCTTGTAAAATCGCGTGTCTGAAAAAATTGCATAAATGCTCATTAATGACAGAAAGTATTTCAATGTACTTGAACCTGTTATGAGGCGAGTGAACCAAGGCATGCGGTACATCTCCATTTGACGTAGACAACCAACATTTGAATATCCTGGAGCTGACAGAAACAGCCTCATTTTAACATCATTAGCTTTATACGGCCAGCCTTGAACTGTGGCCTTCTGTACCTTATGTGGACACCTTAACCTCCAGACTATCTGGACAGGTTCTGTTTTATGAGAGACCACCTTTCTTCAAAGACCATACTTTTCTTGGCTGAAGGGACGATCTCTCCAAACAGGTCTGACCGTCAGGTTTCGCTAGTACTCATGAGTCTCAGATGATCTAGCAAATATTAGACTACATTGTAAATGCTTGGATCATCAAACCATTTAAAGACTGCTACCTACAATTAGGATTTACAGCAATATTTGTACAAAATTTATAGTGTATTTTTCTCTACTGCTACTATTCATATTCATGTCACGCCACACCATACAGAGCAATCAACTCTACTTTATCTCTTACCTGTGTGACATTCGGCTAAATTAAACTACTGCTTAATTTAAAGATGAATCCAGGCACTTTATCACCTGTGATTAAAGCAACAAGGTGAAAATGGTAGTACAGTAGTCCCTCTGTATTACAACCCTCTATTTTAAGACCACCCTTGACTATACGACCGCTTGATTTGGTCCCAAAGGAAAATTTTCTGTGTTAAACAACCTTTATTTTAAGACCACCTGCAATATAAGACCATATTTTCTTGGTCCCATGGGTGGTCTTATAATAGAGGGACCACTGTATCTATCTAGCAAGGCTTATATGGATACATACCAGGGCCCTGCCCATGGAGGTCATGGCCTGATAGGAGACCTGGTTGTTCCACAGTACCAGGGTAGCCAGCCCCTGACCCAGATTCTGCTCCCAGATTCCATCACTGATATGACACGTCCCCACATCCTGGATGAAGGGGGGTGGGGGTAGAGGAGGCATATATTTTTATCTGTGTCATGTCATTGAGGCATGGCCATAATTCGCACAAAATTGGGCAGACAAGGAAACCAGCATTATATGTCATTACACCAATGTTATTACACAAAACCAGGAAAGCTGTATAACAATCAGAAGATATGGATGACATTTATTCTGTAGTATTTGGATGTTCCATTACATGAAGAACCATAGAAGTTGCATATTATTAAGGAATACATAAGTTCATACTGACAGTGCTGATGGCACATATTTATTGAAGAAGTCCCATTTGACATTTATATTCCGCGTTGCGGCTGCTATGCCGATTTTGCCCGTTGACTAAATACCTGGAGGTGGTTATTGCGCACGTCCAGCAGCTGTAGTCTGAAGTTGTAACGGAGGAGACAGCCAAGCTGTATGCCGTCTGACGGCATCAGACGGTTGTCAGCTAGGTACAATTCCCGCAGGTGGTCATTCATCTTCAATGCAGTAACTGAAACAGAGATACAGGAATGCAGATACAATCAGATTCAGATCTTCTTTGAGTCATCCAAGTCCCAAGAGCCTGTAAGAAATGGGTTTTAACAGTCCTTTATAATGATTTTTCTTGTTCATGTTTTTGAACCAGTACGTAAAGACCACCAGTGTATAAAGGAACACGCTTGGTTAGTCGCTAACAGCAAATCTTTTTTGTTTCGACAATTAGTTTAAAGCTAAGACAGCTTTATACAGCAAACCAATCTATCACATTTTATTAGTGTACATGTATTACACAACTCCTATAAACATATACCTAGCACAATTAGGGGTCGTCCTGACAGGATGGAGTTCTCCAGGTGTAACACCGTTAGAGTAGAGCCGAGACGCAGAGCCCGGCAGAAGAATGGGATCACCTGGTCTGTGATAGAACAGTTCCGGACCTCCAGGTTCTCCAGACACGGTGCCTGGAACCAAACACATGTACCCTAAACAGTCTAATTATGGATCATAGAATGGCTTAAAAGATCAGCCTAACATAAGATATTAGGAGATATTAAGATATAAATATATAAAATCTAAGAGCTTACCATAATACTCCAGTTTTTACTCAAAATACCTGAACATATTTTTTGAGCGTTCCAGCCACAAATTTTGTCCAAAATTTAGCATGTTTAGAGGCAAAATAGAAGTATCCAGTGGATAAAAGCAAAGATGTAGCCAGCTCATACCGTGGCAAAAAAAAAGTTTTAAAAGTAACTGAAGCATCTTGAAGACATGTTGTCAGATAAGCATAGATCTGAGGTACTACAGTAGCCATTTAACATACCTTTTTCATAAGGCGAGCGCATGCCTGCCAACCTCTCAGACCAATACCTCTGTTACTCGAGAGATTTAGCCTCAGGCAGGACTGGTAATGTTCTATCATGTCAAACACGGCCACCGCGCCCTGGAATCAGTACAAAGCAAAAATAGTACAATCGGCTAAATTTTGTACACCAAGCTGTAAATACAAACAGAAATGGAGACCACTGGTCCCTCTCTTAGTGGCCACTATACAGAGCTCCCCCCCCTCCCTTTCTCTAATGTGGCCAAAAATCTAAATCTCTCTCTCCATAGCCCACTTGCCTAACGTGGACACAATTTCTTGGCAAACAGGGTGGCCTTATTCATGTTATTAGAGGAGTGTAGGGTTGTTACTTGTTAATAGAACATAAAGGAATAGCATTTTCTTGATTACGTGGTATTTGTTGCTACTTGTTAATAGAACATACAGGAAGAGCATTTTCTTGATTGCGTGGTATTTGTTGCTTTCGAAATTGTACCCTCACCTCATCTTCCAGCCCTGTACCCTCCAAGTCCATGGTCCGGAATTGCACTCGTCGTAGCACTTCTTCTAAGGTTTCACAATGTCTGTAGTCCATTCGCTCCCCTAAGCAGCATATAGGAAAGGTTAACGATGCACCAATGCCACACAGCAAATACTAATACTCCAACTCATTGTGTGTGCAAATGTGCTGCATGAAATTACCAATACAAATATATAATGTCTAGTAAGTTAGAGGTACCTATGTGAAACTTACAAACCCTGGTAGCACAACAGAAACTACCACTAATATCAGACGTATTTCAAGGCCAACATTCCTGGTGCCAAAATGTATACACCCTTCCTCTCACTTCTCTCAACAGCCTCAACAATTACTCTAAGAAAACTTATTAGCTTAGTCATTACTGTACCAATTTACTAAAGCACACCTGCTAATGAACTTACACCCAGTCTGAAGGCCAGGGCCAGAGATAGTAGTTCTGCTAAGACCATGATGTAAATCATGAAATACCTTTTAGAGTTAGGGTCTCATTCCTCTCAGAAAAGTCACTAATAGCCTGGAAATAAAAGATCCAATTTAAAATGTTAATAAGCATTATACGTGTTGTAGAAGGAGTGAAATCAATTCCATTCACAGCTTTTATTAATATAACGTAATTTTTTTATCTTCATCTTCTCCACTGTTATTCTGCTGTCATCTTGAGGAAGATGGGCTGCCACTTGGCAGGCACCCCCTACCCACCAAAAGATGTCATTAAGATAGCTTAAACAACTTCTAGATCTCTGCCTCACTTACAAAATACAGGTACCTTCTACTAGTGAGCAGAAATTAGATAGGTTTCTACTCTCCAAATCTTGGAAACCTACATTTATCTCTAATTTGGTGAGTCATTTTAAAGAAATAATACTGTTAAGTAGAAATCTACAAGTACTTTGCATAAGGGAGTTCAGATGCGTTATGATATTCATGACTTAATCCATGATAGAATCATCTCCATTCCACGATAGAAGCTAATCCGCATTTCTTTCTGCAAACGATAACCTACGGTTACCTACCTGAAGCTGCTGTAGTAAAAGAGGTACTGGCTTCACACCAAATCTCTCACAAGATGCCCGATAAGCACGGACCAGTTCATCAGTAGAACACTTTGACACTGGAAAACATTCAACAACAAATTAAGTGAATAAATTAAAAGTAATGGACACAAATGGCGAGGTATTGTAGAACTTCTTTTCGCATAGGTCGCAAAGTATATTCCGAAGGTCAGTGATTAGAACAATCCTCCTTCTGACTCTTTGGATAAAAGATTTGTAGTAAGGAAAAGATTTCATTACTAGTATGGTATCAGCTGCAAGGAAATATTTTACAATGAGTACTAAACAATTACCAATTTGTTTAAGTTCAACATGTTCAAGGCATCATCCAGATACTTGAACTGAACTGTGTGACTAAAAAAGCCACTTAATGTAGACTATATCCTTTGAAAATCTATTTGTACTTGACAAAAAATATGCTGGCTACTTGTTTATAACATCAAAGACTTGGTACCCTCCTCCTTATTTCACTTTCCTACAAGGTGAAATAATCCCAATTTCTGCTAAAAAAACAGTGAAAATATTCCCAAGCTTCATAACATAAATCGTTACCACTAAAGTGTTACAAATAAATTTGCAATTTAGTATTATCCAGTCAGAGAACGTGCAGCTTTTAGCATTTTATCATGACTGCTATATACATCAGGCAACAAATTGCAGAGGTTGAAAGCTACAACTGACATATCCAGGGTCCGTAAGACGTAAGTTGAAAGGTGCCTGGGCGGAAAAAACGCCCAAGCTGGGAGATTCTCCCAAACTCAATCTCAGACTGGGCGTTTCTCCTATACTGGTAAGTTGAAAGAATTCTGTCCTAAAAATGGCCAGAAAACACCCAGAAACCGCCCAGATTCTGGGGACTGCTTTAAGGGAGGCCAAGACGTTAGGCGTTTGTTATTTACTGCTTCATCTATTTAGAAAAACAAGCTAATATGGCACACGCGTCATTTCTTTCATTCTTAAAATAAATTATGAGAAAGACTATACCAGGAAAATCCCCAAGACAGTTTTAAAACTTTGCCCTTTAATTCTTGGACCCGCGTGCTTATATCGGCCACTGATAGTCATCACACATGCCACTCTAATTCTAAGTTTTATCTTTGCTCCTCACGAACTTTCACCCCTCGGCCTTACTCAGAGCTAAATAACAATGTCATAAATTCATGCGGCCTATAAATTCAATCTGTACCAACAGATTAAGCACAAAAAATACGGTGTGTCCTGGGTTGCCATATATGCGCTGCAAAAATTAAAAAATAAAAAACTGACATTATGTCTATCCACTATGACCAAGTAAACATCTTACAGAAAGGAGTGCTTGTGGTTTTACTGTAATCAAGTCGGCTGCGACATATTAGCCATACAGCTGGCATGCTTACATTGTGCAGCAAAATGAAAAATTAGCTTAATATTTCATCCGTCTTTCATTCAGTGTTTATGTCGTGGCTTTTTTGGTTGCCACCTCCGTAACCATGCAGGAACAATGGCTTTGCGTCATTTTGTGCAGAAGAATGATCCTGGGGTTGGAATTTCATGAATTTGACAAAATACGGCCAATCACAACCTACATTGTAATATTAGTCCAGGGTTCTAAGCCTTCAGAAACAAAGAAGCTAGTTCGCTACCATTATTTTATCATGGCCCCCGAGTTCCTATTTACTGGTTTATTTTTTCTCCGGGGAAGTACAATAAAGTGGCGTCCATGGCTACCATTATCTGTGAATATAAATGCAACAAACTATAAAGAATTGTAACAAACCACAACGGACCATAACGTAATTGAACGACTAGTAATTGGTAACAAATTGTGTGGCAAATGACTATTACACTATACATGTCCATTGTGCATAATATTAATTTGCTGAGTGTTTGCTCCTTTACCATCATTCCATGGGCTTGGGGGATCCATGTACCCCGAGACCAGATTACCATCAGCTGGAAAATAAACCCTTTTCTTCCTTTTAGAATTTGAACTTGAGGAATCCATGCTCTCATCGGCCATGTCATTTGTTGTGACTTGGTTCATTTCAACTGGGTATGCATTGCATTCATCGTTCTCAGAATTCACAACATTGTCAACAATCTGTTTAGTAGAATCTGTCAGTGTCACTTCTGACAGTGCTGGGGAGATGACTTCCGGTTCCAAAGTGATCTCTTTCGGTGGGTCGTCAGGTATTCTCTCCAACTCTAACACTTCCGAAGCCACCTCATAAAACATCTGTTCCGGTAAAGTTGCCATTGTTTCTATTTTAATTGCCGTTTAGTGATATTATAACCGAACTTCCAAACCTAAACATCTGATTTCATCCATCTTGGATGTGCAGGCAATGCGCATGCGTATAAAACGTCTGATGGCAGTTCGGTCAATGACATCTCGTATGCAACTATCGAAACCCAGTGATATCAACCCCCACGGTTTGGGGAAACAGTTTCTTCTTCTTAATAGCCCGGCTTAATAGGTACAGCCGCTGTAATAATTAGAAGAACAAGTAGAATAGGATAGCAGCAATAAGGAGAACAATGAGAATATCAACAACAACAGCAGCAGCAAAAATAATAACAACAAGGAATTAAGACCATTGCTGGCAGAGTGCATACAATCACACCCGTCAATAAATTACCTTATGTGACATCTAGACGAATACCAAACGTTATTGACAAATATACATATTACTTACATATTTCTATCGCTCAAACTATAAGCCCAGTGGCCTTGACTTTGACCTCCTGAGGTCACAGAAAGTCATATGAGAACACAGTTGCATGCCCCCCATATGAGATGTTCCATTAGTGTTTAAGAGTAACATATGGCCTAATTTGGCTCCTTTACGAGATGCAAGACTTCAAAATCTCCAAAGTCACGGGAAAGTAATTCAATATCACCAATGAAGGTATAGTCAGAATCTCCATATGTGATTCCAAATAATGGTAGAGTGTCTGCCTCTCACGCTGAAGCTCCCGGGTTCTAATCCCTCCCGAGCCGGAAGTGAAAAAAAAAAAAAAAAAAAAGAGAGGCAGGTTCACGTGTCATAACGCCCCCCACAAGTCCTCTGTCCAGAGTGGGACGCTACAAAGCCGGGTCTGGATTGTGCGTGTAATGGCTGTGCTACACTGCGCTAGCGGTGATGACTAGGGAAGCAGATAGATGATTCATGTGGGCCGCCTATTAAATTCCATACAAGCAGCACAGAACAGAAAACCTCCCTCACACCCACACTGCATACACTTACAACACAAGGGGGAGCTATCAAGAGCAGTCAAAACAGGCATTGAAGCCTGAAAGACTGA
>JAAUYG010295698.1_pt1 | contig 12205 bp, 10 predicted proteins | sample 7278091 | NCBI WGS metagenome assembly JAAUYG01 (sample SAMN14350201, study PRJNA611818) | marine sediment metagenome | isolation source: surface marine sediment (0.6m) | place: French Polynesia: Moorea | collected 2018-08
ACTCACGCGGAAAAAAACCACGTTTTCCATTTCCGGCCCCCACAAAACCCACCCTCCCCGGGGGGGGCCGCCCCAAACGCCTGGGGGGGGGGGGGGGTGGCAGCGTATGAGTGAAAGCTAAAAAAGGACAAAGGCACAGAATGAGAAAAAGATTCCCAGGCCTGGGTGTGTTTACGGTTTCCCTTTCCGGCGCCGCTTGCGTGATTCCACTGGATTTATGTCCCGCGTGCATTGCTGCCTTCAGGTTAAATTTACAGTCCTGGATAACGTGTTAATTCTGAGTACATACCCCCTCCCACCCTGGGGAGCAGTTTATCACGGTTTGAGACCTGTCGGTTCCGCTAACAGTGGACGTACTCACTCAGCACTCCAGTATGAAATGCGTGCGTTCCCATCCATTCAACGGCGGGGACGCCAGGGGAAAGGTAAATATGATTTGCTGCTTTTGCTGTAAACTAGACAGATGTCTGGACTTGGTCTGTGGCAAAGGGAGGTGGTGCATTGCCTCTTGTTTCCATTACGGGACCAGAGAGTTTGGTCCTTTGGTCCTGCACGCCAGACTTGTCCATGCAGGCGACATGTGACAATCTCTTGACACACACAAGAGACGGGGGGTATGAAGTTGTGTGTTTACAGTGTTTCACATTGTGAAATCTTACGATGAATTCTCGCTCGCACACTGCACACAGCGGAGCACAGCATGCAGGAGCCGGCATCGTGTATCCAATAGTGAAGGCTTCGGGGGGTTGGGAATTACTGTCAGACCCCCCTGTAGGCTCCTGCTGGATCTCACCAGTCCCTTCCCCTCAGGCTCCTTCCCACCCTCCCCGTTTCATTCCTCCTTCCAAAATAAACCTGTGCTGTGTTCAAAGGCAGGAGTCTGGATCACACCTTGTGCTGGAGGCCAGATGGCAGCCGTCTGGGATAAGGAGTGAGAAACGTACACGCCAGGCCAGGCGTGGTGGTGATTCAGTACCAGATGACTCGTGAGATAAACGCGCAGGCGCACTGACGGCAGGGTACACACCAGATTATCACGCCTTGACGCCCATTATCTGGTTCCGACACGTTCCCTGACGCCGTCTGCCTGTGCGAGCCGTGACTGTGTTTGATACGACTGACGTGAAACATGATGGAAAGGAGATGCGTATCTTGCAGTGTGAGGCTTTTTAGCTTTGAGAAAGTGAATTTGACGCTCTTTTCTAGTGCCTGGGCATTTTGCTTTTGTTCTTGCACAACATCACTGTTTTGCTGACCAACCAACGATTGTGTAGCACACTCTTTTGACGGAACTCAAAACGGCTAACCTGAAGGGAGATTCCAGCTCTTGCGAGAGTTAGAAAAGCTGTTCCTCATGGAGCGCCTAAACACCAGCTCAGATGGTCGTGGAGGAAAGGGTCTTCTGAATTGACACATGAGACATTTAACTCGGGGAACTCGCCCCCGATACTTCGCACAGCTGGATCTGCACACACATTGCCCGTTCAGGGACATGCTCCCCACCCACTTCGCATCTGTGCGCGTGGGCCCAGAGTATATGCAGGATTCCACCAAACCTGGTTATTCCAGACCGCATCTGTGGTTCTGTTAGTTTTGTGGCCTCTTTTGAGTTGCCTTTCGTCTAATTGCAATTGCTTTCGTGGATGTTCACACCGCACGCACCTCGTATCTGTTGCAATTGCAGTCAGCACGCTGTAGAGCCTAGTATCCATTGCGGTTTAAGCTGCAGTGGAGGTGTCGAGTTCTGTAAGGGCACTAGGCAGTTAGGCTTGGTGAGTGTGGTACTAAGGTTGTGTATGGGTGAGGTATGCTGAAAGCGTACTCGTCAGGGGTGGTGGTGGTTCCAGGGTATTTTATCTGTGTCGGATCTCGTGTCGTCTCGTGTCGTCTCGTCATTACTCAGGTGCGGGATACGTGAGATAATTACTCAGACGAACCGCAGTTATCTTCATCCACAACATTCATTAACTCTGCCAGTGTTAATAAGCATCTGCACCGAGTATACAGAAACGGCGGGACCTGGGGGGGTGGGTGGGTGGGTTGCTCTGGTGGGTGTCTGGCTTCTTCACCAAGGCCCTGTTCACACAAGACGCAGATCACCTTGCAAGAGGGAAACACCACGAATGGAGCACATTGCTAGCAATGGGAATGTTCACACAGCACACGGGCAACGCCAAAAGATTTGGACGAAAATCTGCACACACACCGGCTTTCTCGTCCTGTGCCTAAGATTTGTGTGATGAAACGCCTCCGAGGTATTTGGTGTTTTACCGCTTGCTGCTGAGTTCAGCCGCAGTACTTCCAAATCTGTCACTTCTTCGTTTGAACACTCCAATTCCAATTGCAAGTTGGTTAACAACGACGCCTGACTGTTGACCGGTGACTGGGCGCCTTTGGTTTGTCAGAAATCTGTTCTGTTTTCAGTTGCCTTTCGTCCAATTGCAACTCCTGCAGATGCTGAAATGTGCTGTATTTTTGAAGCAAGAATAGAAATGTCTTCGTTTTGAATTATGTCTTCGATTTAATAATCCAAAGACAGACATTGTTCCAGTTCCTTACAATGGGAGGTGGGATAAATTACAAGTTGGGTTGCAACTGTTAGAATTGTATCTCCCAATCGCCCGTGGGGAAAGGTTGAAGGAATCGCAAAAGGTCAAGAAGGAGGCGACGTGAGTGAAGTGAAGAAGGAGGGAGTGAGGAAAGGAAGAGATGGTCAGTTTACACCCCAAATGTGTTGTTTCATCGTACTATTTCAACGCTAATGCTCTTTTTGGATGAAATTCTCTCTCGGTGGAAACTCCATCTGCTTGAACCCTTTCATTGCTGCATGGTATGTCTCGAGACAGCGAAATGTGCATTCTGAATTTGAACGAGAATCTTGCGTTGGATTGAAATCCTCTCAACTCGGGCAATAACAGTTGAAATTTGCATCTGTTGCGTAGATATCTGTACAGGAGGTTGGACAAAAGATCTGATTTGAGGCCAGAAAATGTAAGCCAAATTGAAAAGTTGAAGCCATCAAGACGGTTGTGTTCAGCAAAGGAAAATCTGTGATAATTCCAAAAGTGAGTCGGTGAGACCAAGAGTATGGACAGGTGCTAACTTTAGTGCGACCAGCTCAGCTGAAGAGCTGGCACCAAGAATGAGGAATAGTGGAATGGCGAGGATCTATCTGGCTGTCAGGCTGACTCCGAAAGCCGGTTTTGTGCACTTTGCGTTGACAGGGATACAGACCCTGAATGTAAAGTTGGTGTGCCATCCCTGAGACATTCAACGACCTGGCATCGAAAATTAGGAAACGTAGAATGGATGGATCTATCGGGCTGACTCTGAGAAACTATGTGCACTTTGCGTTGACTTAGACAGGGATACAGACCCTGAATGTTGAGCTGTGAAAGGGTTGCAGTGCAGAGCCTGACAGACTCCGACGCCTTCCAGCTGATAGCCTAATGGCCATTGCACGGCTCCCGTGAACACATTGTCTGGTGCCCGTATCACACGCACTTCATTAGCACGCCACTAACTGAGCAGTCCAGTTCCTTCTCTTTCCACAAGGCAGTTTAGTTTCATTCTGCAGATTGGCTATTTCTGCTTCTGCAGGCCAAAGACCACCCAAAGACCAGGAGTTTGGTCCAAGAGTTGGGAGTCAGTTGTTCAAGCAAGATTGGTTGAATGATACTCCGAGCAAAAAGTTTTGAATTCTATGCAACATCAATTCTGGAAATTTCCGTGGGCTCAAGCTCAATCCACACTGGACTCGAGCACGCAGATTTGCAATTCTTTTGATGTTGCTTGTGTCCAGAGTGAACACTCCCATTCACAACAGCAGGTTCCATTTGCTTGCTTTGCGCTTCGCGTCCAGTGTCGATTGGGCCGTGGGCTTTCACCATTTTGTGCAGTTGCATGCCAATCGTTTTCCTCTTGGTGGACGTCAAAACCAGACCTGCGCGGAGCAAACTTCCAGCTTGTGATTCTTCTGCATTGCCATGGCTTCTGTGTGCTGCTGTGTTGGGCCTATCTGCAATGAACAATGGTTGTGCACAAGCACTGGTATGCAGGCCCTTCAGATTCATTGTCCACTGCACCATCGTGCATGCCGGCCACACTGATTGCAACATTAACCTCTCAATCAGCCCCGCAATGTCTTCATGGAAAAAAGCGACAGAATTAGATTAGCTGAAGCAGCTTAGGATACCAAAGCTGCTCTGGTGTATTCCAGGCAGGGTGGGCAGCTCCAGTTCCAATCTACCACTTGATCCTTTTGTCTGGTCGCAGTAATGTGAGTGCCCCTGGTTTTATTTCTGCTTAATTGTATCCCCGACTTGTGGTTCTGACTGACTGCTGAGCACAGCTCCCACCCAGTGTGCATGAAGTGTGGCAGCTCAAGTTCTCTCGGCTGTTTTGTGTGCGAACCCGAGAACCTGGAAAGCGCTTCTGGAACGAACAGAGAGGAACCGCACAGCAAACGTCCCATGTCCCTGTTGCCAGCATTCAACCGTGCGGCTCCGTTTTCTGCTCAACGGAAACATCACATGTTCCTCTAAAATAGGCAACGAAAACAAAACGCTTTTCGTTCAAACCTGGACCTGAGCAAAAATTTGGACATTGGACAAGAGACGACACTTCCAAAATCACACTCTTTGACCTGCAAGAAAAAGACAGAAAATCGAACTGTATGATGTGATCTGGTGTGGGGTTGGCAGAGAACATGTCAGGAAAAAAAACAGAGATTGAAATGCATCCATATCCTGCTGCTCTTTTGTTAACGCCCACAGGGTCCCTTGTATTCTGGTGTGGGATTGATTGGAAAATACAATCCATGCTTTCAGTCCGGAGAACGTGCTTTGGAGATTGACTCCCAATATCCACTTGCTCTCGCTCACACTCAGATTGAGGGATCAAGGCAACAATGCGGACCCTGAACCGTATTTTTTCTAGGTCAATACAAATCAATGTTCAACAGGCATCCTACATATGAAAGTGGATCCAAGGGTTTTTTTCTTTTGGTTGAATGCAAGGCCGCGTGGAGCATCAACACTAAACACAGCTGTGTTGCATTGTCGGCGTTTGTGGTGTTTCGTGTCAAGGTGACAAAGCATTTGTTGGATCAGTCCGAGTTCAATGAGATTTAGTCGGTTGTTGGGGGTGGTGGGAGATGGGCTTATTGAAATAGGCGACTGACTCATTCCTATTTCTTTTTGAAGCCTTTCTGTGAACAAATTGTGAAGAAAAAATGCACGTCGGTGTCACTGCAGCCTGCAGCTAACAAGGGAAAGATACTGTTCTGCTCATTTGGTGACGTGGTCCGTAGACCTCGAGCTCAAAACAGTGAAAAGTCATGATTGTGGACTACAAGGCGTAAGGACACGAGTGGGAGACATCCTGGACGACGCAAGAATGAATACTTGTGAAATGTCGTGATTTGGTCAGTCAGATTCAGTTCCTGCGAATACACGAATACACCCAAAGAGTCCAGTATTGGACTTTTCATTCTCTTTGAAACACCCAAAGGCTCGCCTTCAGTTTGCCAGGTCGTGAAAAGCGACTGTTCACCTTTTGCAATGGTCAGGCAATTAGTTGCTGCAATTGGCCACAATCCCACCACGCAACACACATTGCCGCATTTACAGAGGGGCGTCCATTTCCAGAGGGTGAAACTGGAAATGAAAGTGGGAGTGGGATTGGAATAGGACAACCAGCCCGACCCAGCTTCGTGCAATAAAGGCTGCGGTTACCATCCATACACGGGAAGCTGCATGTTAAGCCGCCTGCAGCTGCAGTCGTGATGACAGGGATTTGGTAGGACGGCGCCTCTGATGAAAGTTATGAATTATACCGCGTGTAAGCAGATTACTCCCTGTATCCCCCGTATAAGTACAGCTCAGCTCGTAACTCTTTGAATGCGGCGGAGCTCTGTGCATAGAATTGCGTGTGATCAGCTTGGGATTCAACTCGGGAAGCAACAGGTCTTTCTTCAGACGTCTCGTAGACAATGGGAATTCTGCAGAGTTGCATTACCCCTGATAGGCAAGCAGATATGGGGATTTCTTGCTTTGAAATTTGTTGCGAATTTCACTTTCAAGGCAAACCCGTGTTGGGGGTACGAGAAAAATAGAAGAAGAAAAGGGTGGACGATTTTCAATTGGTCTTTCCGAGTCTTATGTCAGAAATCAAATGGAAAGTACGGGAGTGGGTGTATCAGAATTTGCATTTGTGTTCTCTCTGTGAATCAGACTTGCAGCTTGAAATACTCAAACACCCAGCAGCTTTTCACACCTAAAGTGTTCATGGAACAAAAAGAAAAATCTGATCTGTTGATCTGCAGAGAACAGCGCTTTAGGGGCGCAAATTGAACGTGACACTAAGCCGGCTGAGTCACGCGTTAAAACCCGTCATTATTTCCCGGTACCCTGATCCCGCCGCCTCATAAACAGCTTATACTTCCTCCCGTATCCGCGTCCTTCCGTTGCGGAGTGGATGCGCGCATCACTTGTTCGGATTCACCAGATCTGAAGTGGATCATGTAGGGTTTTTTTTCCTGCTTCCTTTTTTGGTTTTGTTTCAGAAGCGCGGCCTGAATCAATTCTTGATGACTAAACGCGGCCTGGGTTTTGTTGAAGCTGGAGAACCAACTGGGTTGTTGTCATTTCTTGTGTGGTGTTTAGCGTTCATTGGTGCGACAAAAACATCCCAATTTGTGTGACTTTTGGAAGCACACATGTGTGTGACCATCAGTGTGTGCTGTCATGTCAGCGTGACTTGTGCACTGCAAGGTGCAGTTTCATTGACAATTGAATTGTTCAGCCAGCCATTTAGCTGCATCGAAAAATTACAACAACTAATGTGTTCAATTTTATTTTCCCACTAAAAACACACACACATGTATTGGTCAATGATTATTTTATGTGTGAAAACCACGGAAATATTGAGCTATAAACGCAGCATGTCGCAATGTGGGAGTATCATATTATTAGTTTTACTGTGACCTGTCTCAAGACACAAGTGCTGTAGATTTACGATGTGGTGACAGTTTGAACAGTTTGTACGACCCTATACCACCAGCGTGTCGCCTTTGAGTGGATATGAATTGCCGTAAAAGCCTGTGTTGCTCCTAAATAATAACGCAGGTTACGGCAAGGCTTGAGCAAGGACCACTGGTCGTATTTGAGCCACTAAATGATTCTCGTTGGGCGCTAATTGTTTGTGCCGTGTGTGGCCAGTTTGGCTGTGTCCGTGTTTGCGAGCAAAAGAGAAAACCCCAGAAGAAGAGAGTTCTGGGTTGTGGGTGCAACTGTCGCGCCAAGTTGCTGCTGCTTTTCCCTGAAACCATAAGCCAGAATCATTGCCTTCCACCGTATTTACCGTGTAAGGCTTATTCCTTCTCCAGTGAAGTGTTGTTCTGTCCAGTACTAACCGAGCACTGGACATTTTTCCCAGCTTAGCGCTGGTGCACTGGTGCACTGGTGCGCAGCGCAAAGCCGTGGAAGGCACCTTGGTCTTTGGCCAATATTTAGTTCTTGAGGCAACTCTACAGAAAACCCGGCATTTTGTCGAAACGGGGTTTTGAGGATAAAACCTGGACAAGTGTTACACAATACTAGTCCAGTATCAACTGTGGTGACTGGGAGTCCTACTGTTTCAAGGAGCTGTACTTTGTCAGTTTTGCTGAAAGGGGTTTTTGGGGTTGTTAACTCTGTTTACGAGAGCCAGTATCAGTTGTGGTGACTGGGACTTTCCCTGTTGTGCGGACTGGTTTCCGGTTCCGGCAGGAGTCGTTTGTTCGCTGACTAATTGAGACGTCTGTGGTTGGGACCAGGAAGTAGCCGGAAGGCTCTGTGGTCTGAGTCTGGAGAGGAGAGGGGTCGGTCAGACATCCGGTGTACAGGGGGAGCTGCAGCTGCCGGACCCCGCTTTCGTCACCGGTGTGTAATTTCCATCCATCTCAATGTTGGCTGTGTGGTAATTTCTGGTGTGGTGATTTGTGTGGTCAGTTGCGACTTTATTGGTAATACAGTAAGAAAAGTCAGAGAAATGAAGGGGTCGTAGGATCATTCAAGAATGAGGATGAAAAAAATTAAGTGGATTCAGCATTGATGTCTGTCTGGCTGTGTCTCTGACGAGTGAGACAGAATCATCACCAGTCATCGTTCCCACCAAAGATGGAGATGCTGAGACATCTTTGAGCTTTGCACTGAAGGGCACAGTGGTGGGTCGTGGTCTCAGAAGCCAACACTCCACTCTCTGTGACTCTGAAATACTGGATTTTGATATTTTGTCGTCAGCCTCTGAAGTCCACTTAAAACCAGTCACTCTCCGTTCTTGTTGCCTCCTCGCTTTTCTTTCATCGCCTGTCCTGGCAAAACCACAAGTGCCTTATTGACAAATTGGATCAGGACATAAAACTTGCGCAACATATTTCATTGAGTCTTTTGCATTGTTATTGCAAACTTGAACAGACTTCAAGTGCCCTGAACATATCCACGTTGTCTGGGCCGGTGATGCAGATTTCGTGCTATTTCCCAGCGTCGGAAACTCGCAGACGCAACTCCTGTGAAGCGTCTTTCTTATCTGTGAAATATTTAATCTCCTTGAACTCGGTAGCTCCGATTGCTGTCACTGATAAGCAGTTTATTATGATTGCTGATACCAGGAATAGCAGCGGTTCGTTTTTATGCAGCGTGAATAATGAATGAAGTGGTTGTTGTGTTCTGAGGGGGAAAACTAGAGGACGCACAACAACGCCAACTGTGTGCGCTGCCCCTGATTGGCGTCAAGCGACCTATATCTTGTCTTTAGGGGAAAGGGTTTGTTGAGTACGGGGTGTTACACTGGCGAATTGTTTGAGTTGGAAGGCCTGACACTTCAGAATATGAGTTGGGGCGGGAATGAACCAACTGGAATGTCTTGACGATGAACCCTGTTCTTTTTGTTTGTTGCTCTTTGCGTGTGTCAACAATTGTAGCATGTGAATATCAAAACGCACTGTCTTCAAAAATTTCTCTCGCTGGGTAAGAACTGAAGACAGCTTCAGTGGGAAACAATCATTGACACATATCCCACGGCAGAGAGAAAGAGGGGGTATCAATGTGGTTATTGATATCAAATACTTACGTACTCTACAAAGTATGTAATTCGGTCGAGGTTGAGCTGTAGTTAAGTGTGCTTCATTGATAACCTCCTTTCACGGGAGTTGGGAATAAGATCTGGGCCACTCCCAGCCCTTTGCACGCCTGGGTTTTGTGGCGTTGCAGTGAATCCGCATGGTTTGGTCAATGCTAGAACGTTTCGTCCAGCTTGCGTTCCTGTGTTGTCGTGGCGTGGTGTGGTCGTTTCTCGGATATATAGGCAATTGGCATTGTGTGATTCTGGACTTTTGGGTTGTGGGAAAAATTCAGAGGACCAAACCGGTCTTTTCACATGTTCTTTGGTTGGCAAAAACGACACCAAAAGGACGCCAGACAAGTTTTACTGCTTGTAGGTAGTCGTGGCGGTGGTGGTGTCCCAACGGTGGTGCACTGCATGAACGGACTCAACTCTCGTCGCCGCAAACAGCCAAACACACACTGACCACCTGTCCACTTTTTTGTGAACATTTGTCAACATGCTCTACACGTTTTTCACTGTTGCCAACCACAAATTTTATCCCCTGAAAACAAACATCAGGAACCTGCAAAAAATTGTTGCCTTTTGATCAAAAAGAGCTTTCCATAGCACTTTGCTTTCTGAGTTACAAACGTTCCTCGAAATTTACCGCACGCCTCACTCTGTTGCAGTTCATAATTTTACCCCTGAAAACAAACATCAAGAACCTGCAAAAAATTGAAGACTTTTGATCAAAAAGAGGGAAGGAAAAACAGCTTTCCCAGTGCTTTGTTATTGAGTTGCCATTTCTTTTTTTGAACGTTGCTATTTTTTTCGGATTATGCCTGGCGCCAGGAGTCTCAGGTGAACGCCCGTCCTGCATTGTAATTGGCTGTTGCATATTGCATCAATGCGGGTAGCGGCGTCTGGCTTGATTTGTGGACATGCGCACAAAGGTTGCGCTCTGTCACCTCTTCTGTTGCAGCTGAAAAAGACTCATTTGTTTCAGGACGTGTAGCAAGGAGAAAAAGTCCAGACTGGAGTTTATTACCCATTGTACTCTGCCTTACCAATGTTGGTTGACATTTGAATTACAACTGTTCAGCGAGAATGAAGTTTTTGTCTTTCCTTTGTTTGCATTGCAACCATAGGTCATCCTTCCCTTTCGTAGAGCACCCAGAAGAACACACAATTCAGGACTAACTTGAAATTGGAAGTTTTTTACCACATTTACGGCAAAGGCAACGAGAGTGCAGGGTACATCCATCCCCTTGGTACGACATCCAATTGAGTACACAGATTGAGTATCCATCCTCTCGCCCTCCAATGTAACGCCCCCACCCACACCCTGTCTGCCACCCAATCACAAGCTGGATACCGCAGATTGCGATTTGGATATCACGTCCATTCTCACGCTTTCCTTCAGCAGACACGGCTTTCGTGCTTTTGCGGTCCTCCAATTTCCTGTTGGAGTTTTGTTGCATCTTCGTCGTGTTTTTCTCGATCATCAATCCGCACGAAGACAATGCACGATTCTCTTGGATCTTTCACCAATGCATTTCATACATTCCTTTGATGCCGTGCCGCTTTTCTTTCTCTCACGTGTAAAAGCAGCTCATTGCGGTGAGATCCAAGTGAAATCCAAACTCTGAGATATTGGAATGAAAAACAAGAGATGTCATGAAAGGAAATGCGCATCACAGAGAAACTGGGGTAATTGTTCAACGAATCTGACACGATTTAGACGATGATGCTTGCTGCCTTTGTTGCTGAATCTTGGCACGCGAAGACAACCCAAGTGAACTATCAATCACTGGCACGGTTTTTCGTGTGAGGATCTTCCTTTTCCCAACACAAAAGCTGCACGAATAATCTGCCTGCAAGATATCACATTGTTGCAATGCAGCTCGTCCCTTTGCGTTATGAAGCAATTATGATACAGGCTGCAGAATGGGTCAGAAGGCAAAATTTTCTTTCGCCCGTCAATTCACGTTTTAGACCGGCTAAAAGTGATGTGGCCTGTAGGAGTCATGCTACCATTGTCCTTGTCATCATTGTCATAGATTGAGACATATATACCATTCCTGAAAATGATCTGGTCAGCTCATGCAAATCCTCACAAGTTTCTTTTTCTCCTGACCAAAAGAATTTTGACCAATGCTCAACTCATTCCACACATGATGTCCTTGACACTGACACTGCCTTTGTTTGAGGTTGATTCCAGCCAGGGTCCTTGGTACACAGGCCCCCCAGCGCCCCCTGGATCTATCCCCACCAGGCTTCTGTGTCCTGAACTGGAATCAAGCCCTTAACCTTGGATGCCCTGATGGAACATCTCAGTGCTGTCACGCGATCACAGCAGGAGACATTTCAGTGCAAGGCTCTGGTTAATTAGTTTCCTAAAGAAAGCTAATGACTGTTTCTGTAGTTGAACTAATGTACCTTTCTGATGCATGTGTTGAATTAAGACAAGAAATGGCTCTTTTTGAGACAGTATTGATGTATATATTGACTGACATTTATTGAAGTTAATTACCACATACAATGTTGAGTACCTTGAATGTCATTGTGTTCGCGTATGTACTGAAAACATAAAAGAGATCCAATAATGAACATTTCCTTTGGTGGGCATTTCAGGTGAACAATGCCTGGAAAAATAACACAGAAGCATGCCCTCTCCCTGTCAGCTGGATATTGCGTGACGTTTTCAGGCTTGCGCAGCTGCAGAAAGGAGACTGCAAGTTGATTCTTGATAGGAAAGCGGGGGTTCCTGCACGTTCCTGTGCAGGACATGTGGAAGGGGGAAGGAACAGGGATTGCGTGCAGTGCGCAATGTTCTTAGCGGGGATGCGGATGATTGCTCCATTGCCTTGTCATTGGGATTGATTGAACTGTGTCTCAGCTCGAGGCGGATTTACGAGGGTTTTCTCGTCCGTTACAGCAAACAACGATTTCGCTGGGTGATCTGATCCTGGGTGACGTTATGGGCTGCGACAACCTCTCTCTCTCCCTCTCTCTCTCTTTCGTTCTTTCTTTTTCTCTCTCTCTCTCTCTCTCTTCCTCCCTCTCTCTCTCCCTCCCTCCCTCTCTCGCTCCCTCCCTCCCTCCCTCTCTCTCTCTCTCT
>JAAUYG010016973.1_pt1 | contig 12202 bp, 9 predicted proteins | sample 7278091 | NCBI WGS metagenome assembly JAAUYG01 (sample SAMN14350201, study PRJNA611818) | marine sediment metagenome | isolation source: surface marine sediment (0.6m) | place: French Polynesia: Moorea | collected 2018-08
CCGCAGACATGCTCTTATAGACAAGGTGTTGGACCATTTTAATGGTATTCACATGTCTCAAAAGTGACAACATATCAGTTGGGTGCAGTAGCCAATTGGCTTACCCATAAGCTAATTGGCTACAGTTAGCCAATTAGACTACTTTTCGTATGCCAATTGGCTACTGCACCCAACTGATATGTTGTCACTTTTGAGACATGTGAATACCATTAAAATGGTCCAACACCTTGTCTATAAGAGCATGTCTGCGGTCTTTGAGTTCTCTGTCTATTGTAAAAGTACAACCTGTCACATCCATACAATTGTCAGTTAGACCTACCCTGGCCCAATACTAGTACATGCAATAGGACTCTATAATGCATGCATATATAGGGTCTGATATACTAAATCTCAGACTTGGAATATTTTCTTGAAAAGACGCAGCTGCAAACTACATTGTTTGGTTATACTAGTTATACTAGTCACACCATGGCTGTTACCACTGTAAATACTCTGCAATGCCCCACTGCTCATTTGGGGAATGAGTACCCGAAATAGGCCACTGTAATCAGGCCAAACACCTAATGGGGAGATGGTACTAGCGGGTGAAGCAAGTACCTAGTAGTGTTCATGTCTGTTTACATTATACGCATCAGCAAAGCTACTGTCATCACATAGGTATTTGCTCCTCTAGCCAGACTTAGGGGTGCATGAGAGCAGCCTCCCCTTGATGCACCCTGAGTATCAGGTCTTGTCGGTCATTTTGTTCAGACTTAGCCTGATAGTAAATGCTCTAGCACAGTGCAGTAGCGACTTGAATTGACGTTGCAATCATTATCACCTGTTTTGGCACTGTATGACCCTTTTGGTGTTGATGTGCCGTTAAACTGTGATATCATCATCATCTATACAGACTTAACATTTTTACATTGGCACACGTTGCTCAAAAACCCTGTTCATATTGTCAGAAAGTGTTTATTCTTGCGGAAATGTCACTGCGGACATGGAATTACACACCATGGAAATAACAACACCATTATCAGTGGTTATGGGCTTGTATAGTGAATTTTTGAAATACCATAGAAGCATCAACATAGTTCACGGACATCTGGTGTTTGGGTGGTACATGAGTTGTTTTTAGATTGTTACATAATTGAATGTAATATGATGCAACGATAAACAAAAATTGTATAATAAAGTGATATTAAAGCTGCAATAAGCATAAGGAGTACTACATGTACTAGCAATTTCAATTTTACATAGAATCCAGTTAGCATTGTTGACAGTAGCATGGTAATCAAAACAGTAATTAAACTACAGCAGATGATTCCAAATAGCATGCTGTACATTTCCTTTGTCTCTTTTGTACATATGAACATGGGTCTTCTGTTTTTCAGATCCGATTGGTCATGTTGGTGCGGAGTTGAAGTAGCGACTGCGGTGCCGCCAGAGGCCTAAATCGACGTTGTTATCCTGGTGCCACAGTTTCACTCCACACATGACAGGAGCAACAGGGCATGGCTCACTATATAATCATGATAATTTGTACATCATATATCATGTACTAACAATATACCCCTTATTTGTTTCAGATTCATGCTATCAGGGTTGACGTGTATACTGATGTACACATTGCATTTCCAACACCATTGGGAATTTGGAGCTTGGCTATTAAGCCGTTACCAATAGCCTAAAACAACATAATGAACAGGACACTTATATCAGTGTTTTGTACACAAGAAAGACCTTCAAGATCACTTCAAGCCAAATGTCACATGGGAAAAGTCAGGAGTCCTCCGCGTACACCAACAAATTTTGCTTGAAATGCTATGTGTGGAACATGTGAAACATGTACAAACCATGTACTTGACCCATTTTAGCTGCCTGTGGAGTTAGATGTGAAAGGTGCAAAAGATCTTCATAAGCATGATATAAAAGAGAATCTATTGAGGCACAAATGATGGAACACTTCAGAGGCATAATTATGTAGGGACTATATTGATTTCAGGTTCTGTACAAAACTACCTTTACGTAGTTGGAAATTCAGCATTGGTCCTGGTATCCAACAATATAGCAACTTATTTTAAAAATTAATACAAATTGATGAAAAGGGAAATGGTATAAATATATATTAGACTACAATAATGCAAATGTGGTAATTTGCTGTTTCAGCATCCATGTCATATCTCAATTTGTTTACAACTTTATTTGTTTTCATTGTCAGGATAATTATTGTGTATTCTTGACATAACCCTTCTATCATGTTAAAAAGTTAGTAGCACTTTTGCTGGTTTCGTTGTAAAAATAGCAGTCTCACTGCCCTGAAAACACCTATCGAACTGTTTGCAAAATATGTTTATGGCCTGTTATGCTGACATATCCCAGATCGTAAATGTACCTTTTACCTTCAGCACTGAAAAATTGCTGATTTATGTTGCAAGCAACAATGTATTGACACTTGAGCTGTATGACATAATTAATTTATGTTTGTATATCATGCATATGTTGTCATCGTTACAGGTTGTTCATGTAAATACCGCTCCAGCATGTGTACCATTGCCTTGCCTTGTGATTATGTCACATAGATTTCCTACACCTGACAGGCCAACACCAAGAGTCATTGTTTATCTTGGCTAAAGTGGTTCATGGTACATATGGATTAGGCATACAAATGGTAAAAGGTACTGTACTTGCCATTTTAATGCACATTTTGGTACTTGTTTGCTGTTTGTTGTATACTGACTGATGATCTTGATGTTTGCAGATTAGCCCAACGCCCAGTTCACATGGAGATCCTGAATCCGGGGTCAACGACTCCAACGACGATGAACCGCTTTACAGCAAGTACGCGTACCACTGTGACATCTGCCAGAAGGATTTCAGCAACCGCTTTAACTTACAAGGACACATGGCCTGTCATGCTGAGGTTCAGGAGTGGAAATGCCACCTATGCCTGAAGTTATTCGCGTATGAAATCTCGCTAGAGACACACTTGAAGAACATTCATGTTGCATAAGTTGGTGGCTTGGTGCAATAGCAGTTTAATTATTTTGCATTTGCTGAGTTCTGAATTCAATACTTCTGTCTGTATCTCTAGATTTTATGCTATAATGGGTAGTGGGTTAGAGAAAAGATCTGTTGTCCAGTGTGTACAAAAAATGAAGTGTATCTCTTGTTCTCGACTCTTAGATTTGTTTATGAATGTCATGTCTTCTGTAGCTTTTCTTGCATGATAAAAGTGCACTCCTGTAAAGCCAGTTTTGCAAAGAGGTGAATTTACCGCTTTGTTCTAGTTTAAGAAAGTAAAATTACAACATGTAAGATTCTACCAAAGCTGGATGGTCACAAAATGTTTGTCCTAAGCTACTGTTGAACATATTAAGTGTACCTTATTTAAATTCGAGCAGCACAGTTAATGACCATCGCCCAGAGAATGCCTCTCTCAGACTCCTGGCCTGTGCAACTGCTATGCTTGTAGGTTTTTTCAAAATATTACACCTTTTTTTCTCAGCTCAATGATGCTTGTAATGCTTCTTGCATTTTAGTACATAATTTTATTTCAAACATTGAGGTATATTGTGTATTGAACATGTTGAAACAAAAACAATCTAACATGATAAATGGTGTTGCTAAAATGGGGGGGAAGGTACTATAGAATAAAAATTTGTGTATGGAATTAATTTGTGATGTATCATAGTAATACTTTGTTTTTTATGTAGTGTGTATAGCATGTCCATGATATGCAAATGATGTACGGTGGTGGTAGTTTGTAATATCAATAAACAGATAACCTCATCTGAAAATATGCTTTTTATGTATATGTTCATGCATGTCTGCATCATGTATGGGGTAAGCAATGATGTTATTCTTGGCTTTGGCAGTTGCAAAATGTGTGTATTAAATGTAGTATATTCAGAGAAGTGACAAGACTATTTGGTGTATAAATTGGTGTGATACTCTTCTGACAGCTAACCCCATAGATGGTAAGCAACTTTAACATTTTGTAGTGGTGTAAGACATATATACATGGATACGTAATATGAATTGCATCACAGTTCCAGCTCTGATCCATGGGACTACCATGAAATGTTTTTTCTACTATACAGTGTATATATATTTTATAGTATTCATTACTAATCCATGTGTGATGTTATATTTCAGCGTATCCGTTGGTCAGGAATATCGACTGAGAACTACCATCCTCAGAGTCGCAGTACCAGACATCACGTCTACCACTGTCACATCTGTCACAAGGCGTACCAGAATGCCCAGGATCTGAGAGGTCACATGTCCACCCACACTGGAGTACGCGAATGGAAGTGCGGCATCTGTGGCAAGGAATTTGGATTCAGACAAGCGCTCACTCGACACCAAAAGAATGTTCATTCGCAGTTTAGGCAACAGCCCCACTAGTACTCTGCTTTAAATATTGGGCTTTAATTGCCATCTGATGGGGTGCTTGTAGTACTGAAAGTACTAAAAGTTTACGGTGGACTGCGCTGGAGAGTATCTGAGGGCAGGTTAGGTTTTCACAGTGCACTAAAGAATGAAGTGGTCCCTTTATTGTAGTGACATGCACCAGTTATATATTACCCAACATGAATATCCCTATATATTAAGACCACCTTCAATTTAAGATCACAGTTGTTTTGCTGAATGGTGGCCTGAAATTACAAGGACCACTGTATTGTGGCATAAGACATGTAGTCCGGGAGATAATGTATTACGAGGGCTGTATTGTGGAAAAGGTCATAAACCAGATGAGGACTCTCGAGATATGTCGTTGATTGTAATGCAGATTAGGGCTTGAAATTAAAAGCAGGTATGACTGAGACATAACAGGCTGTAAAGAACATGATGTATCTTCCATAGGTGTATTAAGCAAGACAGAATTTAGGCTTTTCCAAGGTTGTAAAGCATTTGGATAGAGGTTATGGCATACATTAGGGCAGTAGAACTTGAGATATGTTGAGAATTTGTCCATAAGCCATTTGGATTTGAGTTATATTACAAATTTGTTAAGCACAATAGGACACGAGCTATGCTAAAAATTTGTTCAAGGCTGTAATGCAATGTATTCTAATTGGAGTAGAACATGTAAAGTGTGCCTCGTTTGGCCATTAAAGTATGGTCTCTCAAGACAGGTGGTCTTTGGTGACAGGTTCAGTTGCATAGAAATGTAGGGCCTTCTGTCAGAATGTGTTCAAGACTAGGTGGTCTCTCATTGTGATCTCAAGATAGGTTACAGTATACTGTGGATGAAAGTTTTTCAAGACATGTTACATTCCACAGGTGGCTTGGTGATGATTGATCTGATAACGGTCTTCAACCAAGTAACATTTTGTCATCACAATATCATGTACCGTACAAATGAAAATAAATGCTGATACAGTCATGTAATCTGTGGCCAGTTTAAAAATAAAGGTCCAGAAGTGAATAAAGTTCACCTATCACCTTGCCAACCATTGTGTCACAGTCAATTGTGATAGGAAGAGGCCTTTTCAGGGTTTCCCATTAAAAATTTGTGCCGAAAGAATCCCTATTGTGTTAGTGGGCCGGGATTGAGAATTTTCTGATAATCATGGTAATGGTATTTGTAATATGACATTAGAGGGTCGTGTAGCAACATATCAACATCAGATTTGCATAATTGTTGTGCTTAATGTAGCAAAGTGGTGTGTTTATAGTGTTCTTAAGCAAGGTGGATTGACTGTTCATGCTACTTATACATTCATTAGCACTATTCGATAGTTCATTATGTATTTATACCATGTATACCCATACATGTACATTTATTCTGGTAGATATAAAATGGAACCTGCCTTGAAAGCCTGCCCTGTTGGCCATAACAATGCAATCTCTCAAGTCAGGTGGTCTTTCATGAGGGGTGCAGTTTCTGGGTTCAGTTTAATTGAAAAATAGGACCTTCTGCCAGAAATACGTGGTCTTCATGACATGTGGTCTTTCACAGCAGTTGTCTGACAAAGACCAATTTCACTCTACATAGTAGTAATTCTCAACTGGTACCATGTAGATTTGCATCTATATATTATGTATATTGTATCATAAATATTCTTTTTTTTTTTAGGAACTTTTGCCTACATGCAAGTAATTTGTGTCGTCATGTTATCTAATAACTATATTGTTATTTCTTTCTAGGAACTTGAAATAAACGCAGGCATCCGGGAAGGGTCTCCAGGAATCAATGGGTCTGTGTTGCAGTGCAAATGCTCATTCTGCGACGAAGTGTTTGTGAGTCGCTCAACCCTAGTGAGACACGAGAATCAACATCGTGGCATCTATCCTCACCACTGCACCATATGCCAGAAAGGTTTCATGAATTCTCTCGACCTCAGGGGACATCTTGTCTGCCACACCGGGATAAAGCAGTGGAAATGCCCTGACTGCCGCAAACCGTACGCTTACAAGAAAAGCCTCGTCAGGCACATGCGTATGTGCAATGGTGACGCTGGCAATCCAGACGATTAGGCTTGGCAACTGACCCGGGCAGTGAAGAAACAGTTGCCATGGTGATAGTGTTTGACAGTAGTTTTGATAAGAGCAAGTACTGACCGAACACATGGTGTCAAACAATGGACAATCTTTCCTGTCAGTAAACTTGAAATTCTATAAGTTTCGACATTAATGACCATGTTGATGGATTCCATCTGGGTGGTATAATAGTATAATGTAGTATACATGTAGCCCCTTTTGAGTTGGCTTTGTTTCAGCTATATTTTATTGGGCACCAGTAGGTAGTGTTTAGGTAATTGAATCAATATCCGTGTCATCAATTTGTTCCCATCGCACAGTTGTCAGAGGCAAGCTGTACATGGATTGTGCAAAATGTATATTCAGAAGTGTATGTTCCATATCACAAAGCAGTAATGGAAACAAAGTCATTCTTAGGGTATTGTTGACATTTGTAATAATCTTTGATGTATTTTTGTGCCCAGCAAAGCATTTTGCGCTTGTGTTTGTGTAATCACAGCATGCTGTTATATGCTCATACCCCCCTCCACATGATTTGTAGTTGACAAGTGCATTATGGTCTTGTGTATTCATCTCATTATCTGTGTTGTTTTTCAGTGCCCGACACGTTCCTAGGCTTCTCTTCAAAATGCTTGGATTTTAGTAATTAGACCCTTCATATGAATGCCTTCAAGCATTAATCATGTTAATCGACTTATACCTATGAAGCAGTCACGTTATAATAATGTGTGAGATAACTTGATTACTTAATAATATTAAGTAATCAAGTTATCTCAGGAAGGCCAAAGTGCCTTGTACGCGTTACTGTTTGAAAATTCTAAGTCATTACCAGTTCACGCCTGGCCAAGTTAATCCAGCCATCAATTGTGCAGATATTTGACTAGTTTTGATATTGTTATTGTTGCCATGTATTGTGAAAATACTTATGTATGCTGTATTTTGCAGGAATAAAAAACAAGACTTTATGGTAAAGAAACTCATGTGATGCGTTGCTGTTAAACCATTTTATAAATAGAAGCCTGAATCAAATACGGCAAAGAGGTTATCTCATGCTATTTGTGGTACATAAATAAACTAAATGCAACTAAATATAGTTTCCTTTGTTCATTTCAGACCGGCTTGCAACTTGGACAGCCAGTCAGGTGCCCCACATGTTCAATAATTTTGCAGTCGAAGTGGCAACTAAGCAGGCATCTAAAACGCCATGAAGGCATCTATGATCACAATTGCCCGATCTGCAGCAAGGGTTTCGTTTCAGCGTCTGATGTTCAAGGCCACATGGCTGTCCACACGGGTGTCAAGGAGTGGAAATGTTCTCTCTGCACCAAAGAATATGCCTACAAACAAGCTTTGGTACATCATCTCCGCACGCACCACGATGGCCATACCATTTCTCTTGTGAAATGCCCTCCCAAACCACTTGTACCAACAAGGCATGAAGAGTCCTAATTCCCATTAGGATCTCACCAGGACATTGGCCATACATAATTATAAATAGGGATTGTTTGTGTCACATGCCCGGGGTCACATGGCCCAGTAATATACTGTCGTTTAGTCTGTTTAGACTCCAATGACTCATGTGTCACATGGAGTCACTTGTAGGATCCAGAACATCATACATGTACTATACTCAACAGACTGGGGGATCCACCACATCATACATGTACTATGCTGAACGGTCCAGTAAACTTTTTGTCACTGCAGTTTCCTTGTGGATATAACATTATGATTTATGCATTATCAGTGTATTTTTGTTAGCATTACAAGACTGTCTGATGTACATGTAATTGTATTAACTACAGCAGACTTTGGTCCATATATTAATTTCATTCATGACGTGTATAATTCCAGGACACTGTTAGAGCCTTTAATCAAAAGTGAATGGGAGGCAAAGGAGGTATTAGAATTGTGTAAATTTGTTATGTTAGAATCTGTGGTAAAATTGTTTTGGCTTGGATATTTACATATTATTACATGTATACCAATATGTTCTTGCTTACCGGGGTATTCTGTGAGGCTGTCACCCCAATATTGCAGAATGGTTGACATATGAGGACAGTAAAGAGTAACGTATGTTGCAACTGAAAATCATGCATTGGTTGTAAAAATGCTTGGAAATAAGAGGCTAGTGTGAAACAATGGGTGCTTTTTCCCAATAAAGACTAAATTTAAAATTAATAGATTGAACTTATTTACAATGTCACAATTATGTAATATTGAGCTTCGTCTTCATGCATGTCCGTCTACACAAACTGCTTCATGGAATGTAGAGGTAATGCATGCCCCTTTATCATTCACATATGTACAGCATAGCAGAGATGTTTTTAAACAAATGTTCAAAAACAAAAACTTGCATGTATTGCTTTTTAACTATCCCAGATTTTAATATATGTAACGGTGATCTACTTTATTCATTGCAGGCTCATCTAAAATACCGGTGCCCGACATGTGCCGTAAAATTACAGTCACAAGCACATCTGCGTAAGCATCTAGAACGCCACGAAGGAATCTATGATCACACGTGCCCAGTCTGCGGCAAAGGCTTCATCAAGGCATCGGACGTGCAAGGCCACATGACTGTTCACACAGGCGTTAAGGACTGGAGGTGTCCCATCTGTAATAAGGAATATGCATACAAGCAAACCTTGGTATATCATCTCCGACGAAACCACAAGGATCATGCAGTTTCATCTGACAAAAATCCTGAAAAATTCAAAATCGATCACTTCTAATAACGAGGACTTCTATTTTCCCTGCTTGTCATTGTCGTGACCTGTATTGTAAAAATGTTTACCATCATTTAGAACTCTACACCACTGTCAACCAAAATGGTTGTCACACACCTATATGTACACAGTTGGGATTTTGTTTAATTTTCTCTAAAACTGGAAATTCATCTGAGTAGCACACCTGGCCACAAAGCTTTGCTTTCCAAATGGTACATCTAAAATGCAATTTAATGCTTGTGTGACAGCCATTTTGGCCGATAGTCAAATCTGGATCCATGGACTAAATGGATTCAGTTGGTAATTTCACTGTACACGATCGGTTACTTGCATAGAGAAGCTCTTGATATTGAATGAACTATGCATTAGTTAAAGTTGTTGCAATCTTGCTGATATTCACGGCTGAAATACCTGGAGTGTCAGAATAAATTTGACGTACACGAAATTCCAATGGAATAATAAATATCCTCAAGTTATGCTTTTGATATAATTTTGTTCGGATGTACAAAGTTTGGTGTTTGTAATTTGTTCACATGTATGTTAAAAATTGTATAATATGGAAAATAAAACATTAAATATACCATAAAGGTGTATGTTTTGCATTGGTGCTCAGGATGGCAGAGCATATAAATAAGATGCATGATGATGCTTTCATCCAGTCAAATATTTTATGTCATGTGAACGATCTGAACGATTTTATCTGGTTAATTGCACTTGTGTGCCCAATATCCCATGATGATATTCGGGAAAAGTTGCAGTTGTTAACTTTTACAATTTTATATATCCGCCAGTAATATGTTTAGCTAAGCCGAGGTCAGGGGGGTGGGGCAGTAAGGCCTCATTTAAGTCACCAGACTTTTGTCTCTAATGGCATGTGCGGTCAGAGTGCACTGTAATATCAGACTTGCCGTAAAGCCATTAATCAAATTTTGCAAACGTGTTACATATGGCAAGGCATCTCTTCTCTATTTGCGAGCTCTGTTCTGTGGTGCTCAAGGTGCATAAGGTAAAGGCAACTAGCTGGAGCTGCCCATGCCTGTTTGGCTGCAAAAGAGCTCCACGAGACCATCATCGTTAGCATCCACCTGCAACACTACAGGTATTGACAGATCATAGTACATCAGGACAGGTGCGGTGGAGATCACACGCTTTGCCTCAGCAAATGCTTCTTCTTGAGAGGTCGTCCATACAAAAGGAACTCCATCTTGTGTCAGCATGGGCCTGAGAATGCTACTCGGATTCTCACAGAAGGGTGACAAATATTTCATCGTCCCATCAGGCGATGTAACCTGGACTTGTCACAGGGTTGAGGCATTTGTGTCATAGCCAATACTTTGCTTGGATCAGGCTTCATACCATCCTTAGATATGATGTGGCCCACAAACTTCACTTCTTGAACTTTGAACACTAGCTTTTCTTGATTGACCTTGATCTTATGTGTCAAACGTTCATGGTCTTTTTCTGCCTCATCATAATTTTCACCTTCACCAAAGACCAGTATGTCATCTGCAATGGTGTGCTGGTGGGATGCAGAGAGCAGCCTCCCCGTGGCGCACCCTGGGTATCAGGTCATGTCGGACATTTTGTTCTGACTTGGCCTGATAGCGAATGCTCTCACACAGTGCAGTTCTTAGACAGTGCAGTTCTTAGACTATAGAACCATAACATTTTTTTTTTCTAGTGGACTCTGTGATATCATCATCCAGTGGACTATGGCACTGTCTGACCGTTTTGGTGTTGATGTGCCTTAAAACTTCGATATAATCAATCAATCAATTTGGTGTGCTGGTAATCCCCAAAGGGAGTCGTAGCCAAGGATAGCGGCCATAGGACGTATGCATCGTCGTCATCATGGACGATTCCTCATCTAATGGGATGTGTAGAAATCCCTCTCTGACATCAATGATGGAGAAGCACTTCGCATTGCACAGTCTGTGAAGCTGCTCATTCAGCAGTGGCATGTGGTATATCGGCCTTTGGATTACTTTGTTGATGATCTGACTCAAGTTTTATGCATACACGGAACTTCTTCGGAGATTCCCTGATCAATTCGTTTGAGGGGTGCAGAGAGCAACCTCCCCGTGGCGCACCCTGGGTATCAGGTCTTGACGGATATTTTGTTCAGGCTTGGCCTGATAGCGAATGCTCTCACACAGTGCAGTTCTTAGACCGTGCAGTTCTCAGACTGTAAAACCGTAACATTTTTTTTTCAGTGGTATGTGTGATATAATCATCATCATCTAGTGGACTCACCTGTTTTGGCACTGTATGACCCTTTTGGTGTTGATGTGCCGTAAAACTTTGATATAATCAATCAATCAATTCGTTTGAGCACCATGGTGTAGGCTCATTCACTCTTTTCAGGATGTCTTCTGCAACATACCTGTCCTTAGCCGTTTTCTCTTTGTTCCTTTTAGCTACCGGTATCCGGTGTATTGGTGCTTGGACTGGGGTTATTTTGTTGTCCACTTGGAAGTGTACTGGTGGACCAAGGGTGCCAATTCCATGAAGGGTATCACCATATTCATGCACGATGTCTGCTTTCCCAAGCTTGCCAGACCTCCCCTGCATAGCACAGTGGTTAGAGTGTCCGCTCGGGGTGTGGGGGGAGGCCAGGGTTTGATCCCACCAACTGCTTCAAATTCTGGTCCAGCACTCAATCTCTACACGAAACGATGCAAGAGTGGGAAGTACGTATCCGACAGGCAGGCAGCTTATGTGAGTATGGCGCTGTGTATGACTGGCCATTGTCTCAGCTCACCCAAGAGTGACATCAGAGTGGATGGGGGGGGGGGGAGATTTAATCAGGCTTATAGAGGGCTTTCAACCAATCATGGTAATATAAACTACAGCAAGTTGGATTTGGTGGTGTATGCAGGTGTATGTGTGGTGATTTTAATGTGGACCTGTCTTGTTTGGGCTGAACGATCTACGCCCGACAATTTTTAGGTGCCAAGCCACCGATTCAATTCCGCCACAGGTGAGCAGAAATGAATCACTCAGAC
>JAAUYG010048050.1_pt1 | contig 12202 bp, 7 predicted proteins | sample 7278091 | NCBI WGS metagenome assembly JAAUYG01 (sample SAMN14350201, study PRJNA611818) | marine sediment metagenome | isolation source: surface marine sediment (0.6m) | place: French Polynesia: Moorea | collected 2018-08
GGCAAAAACATTGCTGAGTGCCATAGCAACACCGCAGCAAATACACAATCCACTGATTATGCCAAAATATATAAATACTGAAAATTATGCACATATTGGATGCCCTGCAGATGATTCCCTTTGGTCTATATTTTAAGAAAAGAAAAACATCTAAATATTGTGACGCCCAACGCCCAAAAAGGAAAAAAAAACCCTGAATCATGACGTCATCATTTCTTGCGTTATCGCCCCCAGGGCAGGTCTCCCCCAGGGTGGTTTTGAGTGAACGCTTGAGTCATGTGCTAAAAGTAAACAAGGGGCAACTTTTTATCCAGGAATTCTACGTTACTCTATCAATCCAGTCTTGTTTCTCATCTGAATTGCGTTTTTATCTTCTGTGGTGATACACGCCATTTCATCTCTTTGCATTTAGATCTTGCATGATAAGGGTCAACCTTGAGCGATAATGAAAGAAATTATAAAAAAAATATTATATAGCCTGGAATCTAGCGGTCCTAACCACTACCTGAACACCGCGCGTAAACACCCGTTCCCACAGTGAAATGCCCGTTAGCGCGCGTAGTCCTATATACTGGAGGTGGCGAGTCACTGCCCACGGCCACTGCTCCCCCCAAATACTAGTATCTATCCTGCTTTTGCGTAAATAAGGAAATTACTTAGTTGCCGTCAAATTATTATTATTATTAATATTTTCAGTCATTATTCAGCATTTATATACGCGCCATTTATCTCCGGGGATTCAAAGGTGCTATGGTCGAGCAGTCGAACAGGTCTTGAGTATAATACAACAGTTTGCGCTGACAGTAGCAATTCTCAGTGGTTCTACGGCATGCTTTAAAGCAGCTTTATACGCAAGTACATCATCAAATTCCAGAGCAGTGTATTTGTTCATGTTGCCATATATGCATATGCTGTTATCGGCCACCTGATGCGCCTGTGCCTTGAATACCATACGTAGTGATATGGTTGTCGGGTTGCGATGGCCAATTGGTTAGCATGTCGGACTCCCAACCACAAGATCGTGGGTTCGAGTCCTGCCAAAAGCCAGTCGGCTCATCAAAACCATCCCGCGTGGGCTACGGGTGGCGACAATGGTGCCTCGGTTCACTCAGCCGTAAATGAGTACCTGGCTATAGACAGAGGTGGCAATTGTACCTAGATTACCCGTGGCGCCTTGAAGCGTGTGAGCGGGTGTATACTCCCCCGGGCAGTTGAGCTGGTGACAGATGTAACAGGTCTGCCAGGGGTAATAATATGTAAAGCGCTTTGAGCCAGCTTCGGCCAGGAAAAGCGTTATATAAGAACTGCATATTATTATTATTATTATTGTGGTATACTAGGACTATAGTGTTGAACGAGTGTAGTTGTGTCGAGCGTTGCATTAGTTTAGTAAAGCGGGTGGCAGTTAGAACACATAACAAAATGGTATCTTTCTTTGTCCCCTCAATTTATCGAATTCCTGGTTTCCAACGATGAATCACAACATCGTATATATTCTGCTGTAAGTTTGAATCTATTTTTTTTTTATTTAAAAGACTTTGTGTATGATTAGTCCATTGGACAAAATTAAATTATACAGTTGTCCCCACTTTTGAAGCTGTCATGAAAATTGTACTAGACCATAATAAATTCAACGCGGTATTAATACATGTATACCTGTATACATGTATACCGCGGTATTGATACATGTATAATACATGTATACCTTTAACTGTATATATATTATGGATAAGAGTCGTCGGAGTATTCCACAACTACTGTCTTTGGGGATTTTTGATAATACTCAAATATATGTAATTTGAATTGATTAGAAAAAGACTTTTAACATGTTTAATGTAACTGGCATGCTTGGGATGTCACAAAGGGAGCTAAATTGTAGCTAGCCTCATAGCCGGCTAGCCTCTATAGCCAATACTGGTAAGCATTTGTCTGGTTGGCTATGTTTAGCCCATTACAATTTTCAACGATGTAAGCAGTCTGTTTGCATTGCTAAGTAACTGGCGAAAAGCAAAGAATATGTTGAAGATTTTTTCTTGCTTTTTGGCAGGTACTGGCATAAGAGAACCAAAATAGAATGTTACATTTCTTAGTTACAAGACAGTGGTGACTTTAGTGTTAATGGGTTAGGAGAAATCAGTGATTCAGCATCAAATAAGTATTCCAAAATTATGACTCATTAAACATGTTAAAAGGGATAAAAATAACATGTTGAGGTGAATGGAATCATCATTGGCCTAAATGAAAAAAAAAAAAAAATTCCATTGATAGAAAGAAAATATTGCTTATATACTGTGTCAGTTTGCCTGTGCCAGAGATCTGCCTTTAAATTTGACACAGTCTTTTTGTCACAACCCACAGACCACAGTCATTTTACGAGTCATTTTGTGACACCCTGATTAGCACTGAGTGTCAACTTTTCCTGACCAAAATATTAGGCATAAATAAACATAGATAATAGGCATTATCATGATTATATGCCACCCCGCCCCACCCTCAGGCATGATCATTAGCAGTATTTGTTCTGGAGTATCTAGGTATACTTTTTGGACCCAGAGTGGACTAGTGTTACTGACCTTCTGTATATTTACCTCAGTTTTTTTTCCTTTCCCTTTCTACGGAGTAGACTTCTAAGGCCACACCATGGTTCGACTTCACTGGAAAGGTGGGCAGCTGCTCAAGAAATGTCATATGAGGTTGGATGAGGGCTGCTTTATGCTACGGATAACCTGGTGGAGCCTGTTCTATAATAGTTTGACATCCTGGAGTACAGTGCTGGACACTGCCCTCGAACCCATGTTCTGGTTTGTCGACCACTTCATTCGTTATCTGGGTCCGGTAAGTTTATAGAAACGCTAAATGCTTCTCATGTTTGCATGTGAAATGTGTAATGGTTACTAAATTGGTAAGATCAAGATTCTTTCTTTGTTGGATCAAGTTGGATTTGATTTAATCTAAAGTAAAGTTAAGTGATTTATATCTTTAATAGAGCCAGGCTATGTGTTCAGAATCAGACATTCTGCTGAAAAAAAAAGTAAAATGTATATTGGGACAACAGCAGATATGATAAATGTACCATGTGTATGGTGAATCCCATTTTACGCATTGACAATGGCCACACATATTCTTCTAGTAGTCATTTTAAATTTACCGATTACCAGTACACAAAGGACCAGTTTCTAAAAATATTATTTCTGTAATTTTTCTGGAAATCCATCCCAGTCACCTCTGAATTCAGTACATGTACCTTTCTGCTTGGTTGTAACTGATTATCTTCTATATTGGCCAACACTCTAGATTCAAGCTTTGGTGTTTTTTTTTGTTTTTTTTTACATTCAATACTTTTTTTTTTGATGCACAAGAAGAGCTACCAGTCGGTACTTGGCAGCTATTCATGCTTTGTTATTTGTTGTACCCAGGCCTTCGTGGTGATCGTAGTGGTCCTCACAACATCTGTGGTTGTGATATTCTATGTGTGCCTCCTGCCGCATAAGATGGCTGAGAGTCTTGGATGGACGATATACCACTTCATCATTGGTCACTGGCTGCTAGTCAACATTGTGTTCCATTATTTCAAGGCAGCATTCACCGATCCTGGGAAACCCCCTCCGGTAAGTCAAACTGTAGTGGAACCTTTACACTGGGACTACCCCTGAAATTAACACCATGAGAGAATTAAGGTTACTTATTGGGTGACTGAAAGTCACATTTCGGTGCTATATATGCTATATTGTATTGTTTCAGAATTAAGACCACTTTTGTGTGGAGATGGTCTAAATTCCCGAGTTCCACTGTATTGCATGCAGAGTAAGGATACATTTAGCTCAAACCCCATATAACAGATATAACAGGACTTAACACTGCATAGTTCAAAGTTCATTCATTTTTCTGTTTACTTGTCCTGTCAGGCAGGTGAGGATATTTTTCACCTCTCCAAAATGAAAATCAACGTGTTGAGAATTTTGGTCTGCCAGTGATGATGGTGATTGTCAGTCTTTTAGAGTTCCTTCACTGTCTTTAGGCTACCAGGGAATAAAAACTTCACTCATTCTGCTGGAAATGTAAGGTGGGGGTTCACTTGCCCAGCAGCTATTGTTTTGTGTCCCAGGCAGTCACACAATCCTTAATGTCTTTCCCTTCTAACAGTCCATATTTTCCCGTTTCAGCAAATCCCAGAAGTGGCTTCTGTGTGCAAGAGATGTATAGGTCCTAAACCACCGCGTACACACCATTGTAGCATCTGTGATAAATGCATCCTGAGAATGGATCACCACTGTCGTATCCTTAAATACACTGGCTACTAGGCTACTACAAAAGTTATGCCATGATGGGTGTTTACTGTTTATGAGGGTGCAACTTGTTGGACAGTGGCACTTCTGCTGTACATATCATGAGTATTTCATACTTTAGTGATAGAAACTTTTTTCTGTTTAATCAGGTTTCACTAAACCGTAAGCTGTTAAAAGAATAGAGAATAGATTTAAGTATCAATTAATATGAATTGGGGGTATCAGGGCCTGGTTGAAAATGACTCTGTATATACATGTACAGCTCCTATGTTATGGTGTGCATGCTGAATATTACCATTTTTACCATGTTACATGTTAGTATACAGGTACATGTGGTAGTTCTTTATATCAAGAGTGTAAGAACGAAGGATATTATGAGGAACAGGCCATTCTTATTGGTATTATTAAGCCGACCACAAAGTATTTTTTTATCTTTGTTCTGGGATGGTCTTATTTAAGGTGTGATCTTAACACAATGCTTACGGCGATATTCCACTCTATGTACAGAATAGTGTTTTCCTTAGTTTCTTGAAGCATGGCTGAACAACTGTGTTGGGCACTTCAACCATCGGTATTTCTTCCTCTTCTGTCTGTACATGTGGATAGGAACAATCTACGTCAGTGTGTCAGCCTATCCGCTCTTCAAGCAGCATTTCTATGGCCCAGATGCCGATGTAAGAGAAGTTATATATTTCAAACAATATAGTTTCTTTGGGCTGGTTTAGTCAAAAAATCTGAAAGTCTAAAAGTGACTAGTATAGCTTGTTTGGGCTGGCTTATTGAAAAATGTAAGCTAAAAATGACTTTGAATTTAGTAATCTCCAGCTGGCTATTGCCTTTTAACAACCATGGACTTTTATGTCTAACACTCTGACTGTACACAGTATCCTTATATAATATCGTCCATATATTTCTTGGGGACCCAATATAGCAGTGACTTGCAGTAGTCAAGCCTACTGCTTACCAACGTGATAATGGTTATGAAGTTAGGCTGTTTAAAATAATATGTATTTTACATTGTATGCTAATCACAGGGACAGCGTTTTAATTTCCACTGTGGCCTTGTATCATTATCAGGATATATTGGTGTTTGTAATATTTTTAGGTCATTCATTATTGTTTATCATTGGCTATAATATGTCATTTACAAGTTCTATTCACTAATGAACAGATTTCAGTAGCCCTGGCATTGAATTCCTGCAACACCAAACTTAAATTTAGTTTCTGAATAGCTCTCATTTCTCGAATTACCAACTTACTGTATCCAGTTCAGTGATTCTTTTTACAGCACAAACGGACCTGGCGGATATTCAAGTTTAACTCATCTTTAGGTCCATGTCATCGTGGAAGGCATAGTTATCCAGCTTTGTTGCTTTTCTGTTATTTCAGTCAATTGGATGGACTGGGATATTTTTTCCTTACTACATGGCCAAGAAGGGACTGGGGCGCAAAGCTGTAAGTATATTAAATTTGTCAAGACACTGCTTTTTGCAGCTGTTTTTAGCTTGTCAATATTTCATGACTTTTATAGCAAGAAAGGTGTTTTGAATTCCAATCAATCCAGACAAACGAAACTCTGTCTGGTTTAAAGTTTTTGGATATTTTCATGGACAATATTGTCATGCAGTTCAGTCTGTATTGAAAGAACATCCTTTGCACACAAAAATATTTTCTCTTCAGAGCGGTGGTCTCTGATAACATGTTTTAATTATGTTAAACATAATAAAATGTAGGCTTGTCTGTTTAAAATATGTGCAAGTAGTAGTAGTAGTTATAGACTGTAGTAGTAGTAGTAGTAGTAGTAGTAGTAGTAGTAGTAGTAGTAGTAGTAGTAGTAGTAGTAGTAATTTATTTTTCAAGCTCGACACCTTCACAACTACCAAATCTCTGTTTTATATAAAGATATAGCCTTTCAGCACAGGTTGTCTCTCGCAGCAGTTTTCTCTCAACATGGGTTCTACTGCTGTCCATTGCTGCCAATACTACTAGTGTGTTGTAATAAACCAATGTGCATACTGTTCTTCCAGCTACCTCACCCCGTAGATTCCTCGGACCAGCTACTCGAATCACTCCACACCCCAGGTTTATATTTTCACCATTTCATCATGTACGAGTTCATGCTATGCAGTGCCGTGACCATAGCCCTGGGCATACTGCTTGTCTGGCACGTCAAACTCATCTTGCAGGCAGAGACGAGCATTGAAGTCCATACGAACCGAGCAGAGGCATCACGGCAGCGGAAAAAAGGACAGGTACACGCAAAAAAAAGAATACAGAGGTCCCTCTCAGTTGCCACACTCGACAGACGTCAGCTTTGCAATGATCCCAATTTCCTTTGGCCACCCCTACCACATTTATATTTAATGCTTCCTGTCACCAAAAGTGATTTTGCTGAGGTTGGCAAACTTTGTCGCCGATAGACATAATTGGGGAAAACAGCTACATGTATATTGTGGTCTCAATTTTCTTCAAATAGTGCTTACTGTACAGAAGATGTCCAGGAGATGCTTACATGTACTAGAGTCAGTGGAGACTAAAAATCTACTTTAGAACAATATCAGTACTATTGTAGTTAACAAACCTTTTCTGTTTTGCTGTTCACTTCATATCTGAATTCATAATAATAAATAGTAAAAAAAATATTTTTTACCAAAGAAAGTTTAATGTGCTGGCAATGGAAAGCATCTGTTTGGCATTCATCCAAACAGATTTGGCATTCATCTAAACAGATGAAACCTTTCTGAACATGTTGCATACATTGCCATGCCCGCACCAGCAGTAACTTTTCAGTTCTGGTAATTTATATTTACCATGTTGTTGTTTTGCATCTGTTTCTGTCTTTTCAGAAATGGGTGAATCCATATGACTTTGGATTTATAAGAAACTGGAAATACTTCTTGGGACTTACACATGGGAGGCAAGTGTCTGAAGGGTAGAAAGTGTTGCATTGTATTACAAAACAAACATTTGTATTAATTCAAATAAACATGTACTTTGTTATTGGAGGCAGACCTGGGATCATTGTCCATTTTGGAGTGCGGTACATGTGTACTTCCATTTGTATAAACTTTTTTTTAGCCATACCAAAATAAGAGTATTGGAGGTACTTGTATTGTACTTGACAATAAAGTACAGGATTTTTCAAGTACCATCCATGTAATTGATTATCAAAATGAAAATGTAGATTTTTGCAACAAAATAACGCTAAACTTTGACTGCTCTGCAATCAATGACATGCATCCAAATGATACATCAAATGCACCATTTGATTTCAATCGGACAATAAATTCGCAAATTAAATCTATGCTCATTTGGCTTAACCCTTGGGAAGCATCTACCAGGTTGCCTTTAACAAGTTTAATAAGATGTGAATAAACATCTATGAACATGGTAAGTACATTGTATATTCAGGCTAGTAGATTTGGCTCAATATCACCTCAAGGCATGCTTTACTTCTTAATTAAGTAATCTGAAAGAAGATCAAGAGGACTAATAGCCACCTGTTTTAAAAATTCATATATAACCCATACCATGCATACTGCTTTATTGAATTTACTCAAGGGTTGTGTACCATGTTTAGTGAGTACAGTGGTCCTTGTGATTTAAGACCCACTCCATTTAAGAATTCTCTTAAAACCAGTTTTAAGTTTTGAGTTTAAAACCAGCCATCAGAGACCCCGCCGTTATGATTAGGGAAGTAAGAATAATTAATTCTTACTTTGCCTTTGTCTATCCACCTGTCCGTCTGTAAAGAAAATATCTCAAAAAGTGTAACTAATCAGCTTCATTTTTGGTGGGAACCTTCCTTCTAACCCAGGGAAGAAACTATTAGAATTTGATAGAAAAAATTGCTGCTGGGTAATGGCGGGTGTGTGTGTAGGGATGTCGAAATTTTGGCCCAATAATAAGAGATGGGGGGCGGGGGGATTTTCAAGTGCCTATAACAACTAAACAGTGATAGACATGTGGTTACTGTTAGACATAAATAGGTGAGGAAATCATATATTGGGAGTCCTACTGCACCATCATATTTGTCCTTGAGTGACCTTCAAAGGTCAAATTCAAGGTCCCCTTTGAAGCCTTGTAGCTCATAATTAGGGGAGCTGATATAGCCCATCTGTTACTAAAAGACCTTAATCATGTTAATCATAAACATTAATGGGACATTGGGAGTCCAGTGGCATGATCATATTTGACCTTGAGTAACCTCGAAACATCAAAGTCAAGGTCACTCAGATTTTGAACCCTTGTATTTTATTAAGGAGCAAGTTAGGTCATATGTTACCTACATGTACATCTCATAAAGGAGCCAAGTTAAGCCATATTTTACTATTACTAGTAGGGAATCATGTACTAAGTATTATATTGGGGAGTCCAACTGCACCATCACATTTGACCTTGACTGACCTTGCAAGGTCAAAGTCACTTAGATTTTGAGTGGCAGGACATCTGTAAATTATATATACACTTGATGATAACATAATAACCCAAGAGAATTTGTGGGCAGGCAGGGTTTTTTCCGCTGTCCTAGTGGTCTTTCTTGTTAAAGCCCACCCCAACTTTGCATTTTTCTGTGTGTCCTTGTGTCTGTAAACAAAATACCTCAAAAAGTATTTATCCAATCAACTTCATTTTTGGTGGGAGCCTTCGCTGTGACCCAGGGAAGAAATGATTAGATTTTTTAGAAAAATGGCCCACGGGTAAGGGTGGGTGTAGGTGTCTGAAATTTTGGCCTAATGACAAACAGATAGTAGAAAAATATTTTGAGTGGCTACAACCATGACAACAGCTAAGCGGTCAGATTTCTAAGAAAACCTTCAATTTAAAACCATTTTTTTCTGGCCAAAGAGATGATCTTAAAATGCAGAGGTCGCTGTACTTTTCATGGATACCAGAGCCGCCTCTTCATGGATCTAGCACGATGTTCTGATAATGGTGCAAGTAGATGTAAATAAAAGTCACTGTGGTGAATTATATGAGGTAAAACATGTCTTTCTTTATCCATCTCGTAGCATTCAAGTAGGCAGTACATGTACTTAATATGCAAGTACATGCACTTTTAAACCAAACATTTGGGGAACCTACATGTAGCAAAGTGTTTTGCTGATTTCGTTTTCAGTCAAGTATTGAGTGTACAAAATATTTCTTGTACAATTGTTAACTGAGGCATCCAATCCGATTATTCTGTCATTCCAGAACGTTCTTCTGGAATATCATATTACCATCATCACATAAACCAGACGAGGATGGCATGCGATTCAGAACAATATGGACACATCAGGAGCAGGGACTATTGCTTCTATAGCACAAACCACTAGCATGATTCGATCTCAAGACTAAAATCCTTGGATTATTGATATCTCGGTGTGATAGTCCAGAATGCGGACCTCAGACTGTTGTCATGAGCATAGCGTGACTGTCTGGTGTGAACAAATCATGTATTTGAATCTTCTTTTCTGCAAATTTTATTCAGAGAACATAATTTTTTACCAGTAACGAGTCTCAGATATGCTGATAGCGCAAAACAAATATTGGTGTTGTGCAATATAATTGTAATGGAAGTGTAAAGGTTGCCAGTAAGTCTGTAAACATGTTGAATGAGAGACAAAAGTCTCACTAGTCTGTATAAAAGAGAATCTGATGAAAGGGATAAAAAAAGCATCACTCCATCTCTAATGGGGCTAAGCCTCTGCTATCATGTATACAAATTTATCATTATCATTTAGCCATCCCATTCGTAGGACGAAATGTCTTATATATATGGTTTCGTCCGAGGTTTTTTTTTTGTTTTTTTGCTGTTGTTTTTAACTTTTTTTTCATTCTGCCAGCACCCACCCTCCACCATTTCAGGTCTAGCAGTGACAAATATTCATGGATGACTTTCATATTTGGAATAGGACTTATAACACATGCTAGGGCAATTTTCGATGTACAGCGACTTTTCGCTGGATTTTGTGAAAATAAATGTAAAAAAAAATGCTGCACGCATTCAGCATGTTCAAGCTGAAAATATATCATAATGAGATTACTATCATTCATATTTCATGAACGTAATCTGTAGGCAAGTACCCTACCCTCCCTGGGATCTGTTGGCATGATTGTGGCGGGCACAGTGTGCACATGAATTTCCTAATTTCCATTAACACTGTCTTGTTAACACTCAACACGTGACAAACCGTTAGTGCTAGCCCCCCCCCCCCCCCCCTTACTATTGGACACAAATACAAAATCATATATATATATACGGCACGGTCAGTCATGCCTCTGGATTTGACCTTGAGTGATACCAGGATATTACAGTCAATATTAAAAGTTTACACTGATTTATAGCTGCTATTTAAGGTCGAGCTATGCTAGTCACATTTAAATATTCGCTATGAAATATTAGATATTAAACAGGAAGGAAACACTGCAGTGAGCATGTTGAGCTGATATTGTACTGAAACATACCCATACTCTTTAATGATTAAAAAGCATGCAACTGTGATAAAACATAATAGAATTGCATTATTTCGATGCTCAATAATAGGATGCCTCCGCATGTTGCAGGAACCGACTGTCTACTTTTTATGAGACTAGTATTCATGTTATCATGATTATTAGGAAGTGTTGCTTTGTAGAAGCTACTTTGCTACTAAGTCCTGGTTTAAAAAGCCAGATTCTAACATTGCCACAACAAGCTTGTAGCAATCTACCATTTAGCATATATACAGAGGAACATATTGTGAAATCACATGAATTATGGAGCATAAATTTGTATAGTTAATTTTGGAATCTGTCGTACGAAACTATTAACCAATATACTGTAAAAACCCATGTATTTCTGTAACCCGCATTTTCGTGACTTAATATATACTTATTGCAATATACTTATTAAATAGTCATTATTTAATTAGACTGTTGCATTGCTTTAGTGAATTATTTTCATACCTGAAAAGATAGGCAGCTTATTTTGTAGCGGTATAGTGCATAGTGACTTTTACTTATATATATATATATATATATGCAAATGGGAAAGATGGTTCCCTGCTAATCATGCTAATAAGGACACCCCTTCTGCCAAACAATGCTGTCCTTATTAGAGAGGTATCCTTTGGTGAGCAGGAGTATTACATATATTCATAGTGGTTGCTGCCACAAAGTTGTGTCCTTTCTAGAGGGGTGTCCTCTCTAGAGTGTCCTTTAAGAGAGGGACCACTATATATTTATCTGTTTTGTAAGTTATCAAATGAAGGGTATAAGTGGACTCGCTCACACTTCTGGTCAGAGGCCTCACTCACACCAGTGTGGATGAAATACAGCCAGTGCAACAACCACTACTTGATTGTTGAGATTCATTCTTACTTTGATTTGCTTATTATACCTCTGGACTAGTACACTATCTGGGAAATCTAATTACATTTCAGTTTTATTGAACTTGTAATATGAGTAATACATTGTACTTACTGAACTCAAGCACCATAGAACGCTTGAGATTTATAATTCCATGAATTCATGGGACATATTTTGACTAAGTGGCATAATGTCAACTTTTAGTTGAAGCTTCAAGTGCCTTCAAAAAGGTATGTAATTGCCAACTTATTAAAATAATAGCATTTGAACGAGTCGTCCGATCATATTTGTGAGCGAGTCATCCCAGTGAGAGAGTTCACTGTACACCTGCATTAAGTGATCTGGTGAGGTGAGGTGGGTTATGAAATCACGAATTTGAAAGAACACCCGTCATGGTATTAAAAATCTCTGGAAGAAGGGTTGATAGTGTTTTACATTGTTTACATATATTGTCTCCTGTATGTCAGTAAAGGAAAACAAGAGGTCCAAGGACCTTGGCGCTCTGCTTGACAGCTGCAGTTGGGATGACATTGGCAATTTTCTGCAGACTTGTATCAAAAACTCACTGCTGCAAACTAAATCAA
>JAAUYG010057406.1_pt1 | contig 12202 bp, 8 predicted proteins | sample 7278091 | NCBI WGS metagenome assembly JAAUYG01 (sample SAMN14350201, study PRJNA611818) | marine sediment metagenome | isolation source: surface marine sediment (0.6m) | place: French Polynesia: Moorea | collected 2018-08
CTCGGGCCAACGGAAAAAAGAAAAGCAGGTTCACGTGTCATAACGCCCCCCACAAGTCCTCTGTCCAGAGTGGGACGCTACAAAGCCGGGTCTGGATGGTGCATGTAGTTGCTGTGCTACACTGTGCTAGCGGTGATGACTGGGGAAGCAGATAGATGTACCCTGATTCGTGTGGGCCGCCTAATAAATTCCATACAAACAGGCATGAAACAGCACAAAACAGATAGTCTTCTCAGCCAAGAATACCAAATAGCAGTCAATAGGCGAGGTCGTCTGCAGTACTGAAGCGGATACATATAGGTATAGAACAGAAACCTCCTGCACACCTACACTGCATAAACCACAACACAACAAGTCAGGAGGCTTGGCTTCACTGTGTGTCGGCCCCTTCAGCCCCGCTACCCCAGGAAATAATGGGTGGCCGTGGGTTGGGGGCTTCGGAGCACACAAGAGGGCGGCCTGCCGTGATACTCCCTAATGCCCCGATGGGGAATGAGTCCCCAATACATAGGCAATGTTACCAGCTACACCCAGAAGGGAAAAATGAGGTCTGGCACTAGGTGAAACAAGAACCAGAACCAGTAGTGATCTAAACAGTTCTTGATTGAATACATTCACAAATGGAGCATTGATGATGATACTTGGGAGGGAGTTCCATACGTCTGTCACTCTCTGGGTACAGTTTTAAGACTGGCAAAGTTTGTGGTGAGCTGGACGTTTCTCTACTTTCAGGGCATGTCCTCTGGTGGCTGGGTAGTGAGCTCTAGGTAGTATGTCGATCAGTACCTTGTACAGCCCATGGAGGTACTTATACCCCTGAATCATGTACCCCCTAGATCGCCTCCTAGGTTGGGAGTTGTAGCTGCTGTAGTCGTTCTTCGTACAGTAGTTTCTGAAAACCTGGGACTAGTCTGGTTGCTCTGCTCTGCTCTGTATGGCCTCCACAGCATCTTGGTCTTTCCTCAGGTACGGTGACCCTGTTATCACTCCGTACTCTAGTGACGGCCTAACTAGGCCCTTGTACAAGCACAGCAGGGTCTCCTCATCCAGGAACTTGTACATTGTACACTTGACGAATAACTCCCAGCAGTCTGTAACTTTGGCAATGGCCTGGGACACATAGGTGTTAAAGTTCATCTTCTGCTCAATGTATACACCTAGGTCTTGTTCACTATCACTTTGCTCCAGGAGTACTGGCCTGCCTGTCTGACCCATTATCTCATATTCAAACCAAGGGCTTGCATGTGCCAGTCACATGAGTTTGCATTTCTCAACATTAAATGCCAATTGCCAAGTCCTGGACCAATCCTGAAGTCTATTCAAATCTCTCTGGAGAGCCTCACAATCCACAGTTTCCTGGATGGCCCGGAACACCTTAGTGCCATCTGCGAATAGTTTAATCATTCCTTCCACCACATCGGGCATATGATTGATGTATACGATGAATAAGGTTGGCCCCATCACACTTCCCTGAGAAATACCACTAATGGCAACTTGCTAGGATGATCATGATGATAGCACCCCATTCGCACACACTCTGCTTCCTCCGTGTCAGCATGGTCAAAAAAGATTCCAATCGTGCAAACACACTTCCGCAGATTCCATATGCACAAAACTTAGAAGGCCTTGATGGAGAAATCTAGATAAATGTTGTCCACGCATTTGCCCTCATCAATCCAATGAGACCACTTCTCCAATGTTTCCACCAGTTGTGTCATACATGATCGACCATTGATGAACCCATGCATGTCCTGGGACAGCACTCCACAGTCCTCCAGGTAGGTCATAAGCATGACAAGGGCATCTCAAGTGAGCGATTCTAAGATCTTACATGTGACTGCAATGAGGCTAACCGGGCAGTAGTTTACAAGTAAATGCCTGTTCCCCGTCTTATAAAGTGGTGTAATGACCTATTCGGTATGTGCACACTTCCAATCTTCAGGTAGACAACTTCCTCTAAGGATCTTCGGAACAGGATTTCTAGTGGCCTACACCATGTACACAGGAGGACTAAGGCCACTTCACGCAGTATCCAGGGATGCAGGTTAGCTGGACCTGGGCTTTTGCAAACCTTCAGTGTCCTTAGCTTATTCTTTACATCATCAATTCATCATCCGAGACTAGGATCCTGTCTAGTGAGCATCCACCATGTCTTTCGGGGAGGGATGGAACCGCATTAGTGTCCTCTTGTGTGAAAACTGTACTGTAGTGCTTCTTAGCACCTCGGCTTTCCATCTGTCAGAACAGGCAAGCTAGCCATTATCCATTTCCAGTTCTGACAACCTCTGCCTCGTCTGTGTCCTAGTTCGGACATACTTCCAAAATGATTTTGGACTTCTTCTGACTTCTGTAGCTATGGACTTCTCAAAGACCTGGGCAGCTTTCCATGTTGCCCAGCATGCTTGGTTTCTAGCTACAGGTGGCATATTCTGCATAGGAATTAGCATCCCTATATCTCTTAAATTTCCTCCAAGCCTGGCGTTTTTTCTTGACCTTGTCCATAGTCTTCCCATCCATCCATATTGGCTTATTCTGTTGAGGTTTCAGAATTCTCGTCAGCACAGCTTCCCCCCTTTTTGCCTCAATTCTAGATCTAATGGCCTTCCATGTCTCCTTCGCCGTGCAGTTTGCTAAAATCACTTCCCAGTCAACCGATAACTCTGATCGCAGTTGATCATAATGACCCTTGTCATAAACAGTGTATTCCGTGGTTGACACTTTTCCAGTAACACAGTGAAAATTGAAGATAATTGGGCTGTGGTCGCTCTTGCCGACCAGGGGGCCCACTCCGATCCCACTAACCATATGCTCTTCATTCATTAAAATGAGGTCCAAAATATTGAAGGACTCTCTTTGTCTATATCGTGTGGGTTCTTCCACATGTTGAGTCAAGAAAGCATTGTTGATGCTTTCCACAAAAGACACTGTAGCATCTGATGCGCCATTACATGGTCACTCAGTATCCGGAAAATTGAAATCTCCAAGTAATGGCTTATGCCCTGCAGAATGGTCCCCAACTTCTTGTAACAGCTTTCCCAGTTCGATATTGTTGTCCTGAGTAGTGTTAGGGCTCCGGTATACACATCCCACTAAAAAAGCAGCTTGTCCTCCAGCAGACAAACTGTCACAAACACAGACTCCTCAAAGGCACTAGACATGCAACATTGAACTGCCGTCAACGATTTATGTACATAAAGACAAACACAACGCCCATTGCCGCCTGAATTATCATACAGTTCACACCCATCCACCGCTAGTAGTGCCCAGTCCGCTGGGTATCTACAGTTCTTTGGCTTCACTTCAGTAATTCCGATGATGGCTGGATTGTCCCGTGACAGTAATATTAAAAGCTCAATATTCATCAGTGTGGAATCATGATAGAGCTATAACATTTTTTTTCCAAGTCCCAAGTACCATCATTGCAATTCGAATAACTGCCAAACAACATATATCTTTTACCCCCTCGCATCACTTCTTCCACACAACCACCTAACCTCACCAGCAACCTAATCTGTTGCAGTTCGTTTGGTCGCACAAAAAGGTAGTGTGACTGTGATCAGTGGTGATGAAATGACTGTGTGACAAAAATAACTGGTTACCCGCATGATGGATGACCCATTATCTGACCAGCAGCTGTATAAGCACACAGCAATGCCAGTCATGTAGTCCAGTACAATAGGACTCTCCTCCAGCTTGGTGCTAATGCTTGACAGTGCAAATTAAGCTGATCGGCAGATCAGTAATACCAGCTAGGCCGTCTCAATCCCATATTGTATTGCTATTAGACCACTAGTAGTTAACAGATCAGATAAATAGGGCTAGTGGTAAACAACATGCTAAATACTGGTAAAGCGACGTGAACAACCCTCGGCCTTTCCAGTTTATGACGGATTTGTTAAATAACATTTGGGATTTTGGTAAAGAGTTGTCCCAAGTTAACCCGAATCTATAACCATTGTACATGTTGTGTACTAGAGTTAACATGCACCGATGCATAGTTGTATCCTCAGGCATTTCACTGTATCGTGTGTGCCATCCACTAAGGGGTTCTCAATTTCAGATGTTCGGGGCGGCTGTTTCCCCAACTGGCCCGGGGCCAGGGCTGTTTACGGCAACAGCCAAAGACAGTTCCAAACTTTCACCTCTGCTGAAGGGCGGTCGAGTCCTGAGTGAGAAAGTCCACAGATTGATGGGGGATTACAAACTGGAAGGTCAGCCAATCTTACATCTAGACACAGTTTCTCAAAATTTACCCAAGTCTAGTCCACAGGGGGTGATTCCATGGTTGTAATAAAATTAGGTTTCATTGATCTTAAGAATTTTTTTGAAATAAGAAAGCAGCCTTATCTTCCTCATGCAAGCAGCCTTAATGCTCTGATTTGGCAAAGCTAGCATTGGTGTCATGGTGGGAACTGAGAAAGGAGTGGCAGAACATCCTAGATTTCTGAATATGTCCTGAAAACTGTCTTGAAAGTTCATAGATAGACTCTAGAAATGTATGCACAAAGGGCAGTGTTTGATTATTGTTTACAATGCAATTAGATTAGTCCTTGTTAGCAGGTTTGCTGTTGGCAGCATTACACTTTACTAGTTAGTGAACAATGGTTAATCTGAATGCTTTTGATTTATAAACTGTATACCACTCTCCTATATAAAAGAATGTAAACACATTGTTCGCTTCTGCACATTTCATCTCATTCCATGTATTCACTTGTATGCTTCTTCAACCAGAGTTTGGCCTTGTACGTTTATCGGCAGTGAAACATAACAAGACGCAGGCAAGCTCCAAGTCACCAGATGTCGCCCCCAGTTCTGTACTGATACAAGCGTGTTCTCAACAGGTAGACAGTCTGTGGTGACAATGGGAATACCTGAAAGGGAAGAATGCAGCACATTGTATCTGTGTTTGATATAGTGTTCACTGCTGAATGGGTCCATGCTTTACACTTTTTCCATGTTTCCAATGGCATCTAGACAATATATTTCATGAGTTAACCACCATTATGTTCTTTATGAGTATATCAACACGGTAATTCAAATTAGATTTATGTAATAACATGAATAATGCGCAGGCTATGTGGGGTTAACATGCACACAACACAGTATATAGCTAGTATATATTTAATATTTAGATTATTAGGTTAGATAACACTGAAGGATTTTGGTTTCAACATACCGGTACATCTATTCCTCTTTTACACATATAACATGTTTAAGGACAATCAAATTTTACGAGATATATAAATGTTTTTCTACCTACATGTATTTGCTGTGAAGACCTATATCATGTTTAGCATCTGTCATTTACCATTGTAACGAGGCCAGTTGTTATTTTTGGTAAATTTGTTTGAATTTCCATAACTGTGAAAACAGCTGTACTTGCAAGTTGCCCTGTGAAAAAGTTCATAATGGTTTAGAAGTGGAGTGACAAGTTCCAGGCAGTCTAGATGGGACCCAGGGAGAATTAGACTCTCATCACAGTGGATTGCATGTGCTGTATTTACTGTATGTACTGTACATGCTGTATCTTTACCATTTTTACAGGTGAATGGTTTCCACAAAGTTGAGAGACCTCTCAAGTTGTCTCTGCCACTAGAGTCCCCAGAAATCAAGGTAAAAGTCACCTACCAGTTGTCTGCACTTACAAGTTAGAACAAGTTACATGCATATACATTATAGATACCATGCAATACACAGTGAGATTATTTAAATTTTAATAAAAATGTGAAAAATTGATACAAATATGAAAATATGAAACTAGGTCAACTGTACAGACAGACAGCTAATTGAGAAGGCAGTGACAGTTGCTTATAGTGGGGAGGGGGTGCAGACTATGGAAGACTACATGCCACATGCAGGTTTCACTGATGTTTTACTAAGTGGGACAACTCCAGTCTCTCCAAGCAGTTAAAGCTTCACTTTGTTATTCCTGGGCGTAATGTAATCTTGCATCTTCTTATAGACCACATGTGTGGTTTTATCATATTTACTGATAAAAGAATCAGGCTGGATATGAACCTACAGTCTTGTCACTATATGCTATCACCCTCAGGGCTCTTGACAGTTCCTTAAAAGTCAGGAAATTGCTTAATTTTAGAATTGCTTAATTTTGGGATTGCAAAATTAGGGCTGAAAAGTCCTAAAGTTACGTGACAGGTCCTAAAAGTCATGAATTTATGGTTAAAAAGTTTTTGTAAAGATTAGCTGCTGTGCTTTGTGTGTCCCTCATTGCCCTTTGCATACGTGTAAAACCATGCTACCAAATGTAGGAAAAAGATCTTAACCCTGTAACTCTTGTTTTTTGTACACACTTGTTGCTCTTTCTTTTGAATATTTGGTTTTATATTTACACAAACAGAGCTCAAAGTAAAAATATATGTAGCCAGGTGTTTTCAGACCTGCAGTTTTACATGTAATTCTTTTCCTTTCTGAAATGTTTCTGTGTTGTTTCTTTCATCATATTGTTTGGGCTTTGTTTTACAGAATTTTCTAGGGGATGAGGAAATAGGAAAGATACGGTCAATGCTGCAGACACATGAGCATAAACTGGGTAAGTGTAATCTCCCTGAAATACAATGAAACACTTGAGTGTTGTTTGATATTTTCTAGAAAGAATTGTTATACCACAAACACTGAATCTAAGTTTCATGAGTAGCATCTTGAGAAAATGTGTGTAGAATTCAGTTCTTCATACATTCTACTGATACAGTTATTTATTGTAGCGTTGCTATTATTCATAATGTTCTTCAACAGATGCCTACGCTTAGACATATAATCTCTTAAGACATGTCCAAATGCACTGGTCCGGGCTATGGTTGTAGGATGGTACATTCAGTAATGCTTGTAGTGGAACAATGAAGCGCTCTAGGCAATTCTACAGTTGATCGCCATTAAAAATTTGAGGACAATCTCTTGTGTAGATAGGGCAAATGTTACAATGATGTACTATTGTACTGTTACGGCTACCATTATTGTTGCCCCTGTTCAGAGACCATGCAGCAGAGACTGGGCAAACTGGAGCAGACGTCCACCCACACAAACAAGACAGTCGCCGGGTTACAGAAGAAAGTCCAGTTCCATGAACAGGCATTCACTACCACCATGCTCAACACCCAGAGGGCGCTTCAGCAGCACCAGGATATGATCCTACACCAGCATCATATGGCCACGGTAAGCTGGGTGTGATAACCCATCACCAAACATTGAATGGTTACAGTAAGCTGGGTGTGATAACCCACCACCAAACATCACATGGCCACGGTAAGCTAGCTGTGATAACCCATTACCAAACATCGCATGGCTGCGGTAAGCTGGGTGTGATACCCTTACCAAACATCGCATGGCCATGGTAAACTGGCTGTGATAAACCATCACCAAATATCGCATGACCATGGTAAGCTGGCTGTGATAACCCATCATCAAACATAATCAGCCGTAGGCCTGGTGTCTGCCAGATGAGATCATAGCCATGTAAATGATTAGTACTGGTATATTCAAAAAATTAAAAAAATTTACATGAAACTGAATGATGCTTTTAAAATCAGGATTGAAAATTAGGCTCTACACGTAATGCATTTCAAAGCCTTGAAAGACCACTGCCTTGAAAGACCACCTACTCTGGAAGACCATAGATTGCTGGAAGAACGTACATTTCGTTGGAACTGAATGATTGAAACATTCAAAACAGATTTCAATGTAATTTATGGGCTGGTGTGACAATAACTGCACATCATAACGGGTTCAGTGAAAGGTCCTAAGTTGTCAAATTGACGATAGAAAGTCATTTTCTGAATTTACAAATTTCTGCAATCTGACATTTTCTATATCTGCTTGTAACATTACTTTCCTATTTCAGTTGCTGCAATCTGCATGCATGTGACAGTGTGTGTTCTTCTCTGATCAGTGTATAAAACTCAGTATGACTTTTTTGTGTGTGTATTTTCCAGAGCATTCTCAGACAGAGAGACGGCAGCGATGTGTTGTTTGAGACCGGCTTCCTGGTACTCAGCGTGTACATTGTACAGACGCCGGTCGTCCAGTACACCATACATCTACTGTCCGGTTACTGGTGGCTCAAACTGCGCCAGACCAGCACCGCACGGCGAATCATGTGGAGGTAAAGTGATATGACATAAAACTGGGTACTGAAATACAAGAACGTGTTTATAAATGGGGCTGATTATTAGGGACATTTACTTGTGAGTGTTTGGGACACGTGGAGGTAACCTGACATAATTACATGGTGTATGTCCTTTAATCCCACATTTTGCCCCATGCATGCATGAAATTCCATCGCTGTCAACCATAGCCAGTGTTTAGCTACTGTAATGCAATTTGCTTGTATGAGTACATGATGATGACTGGTAAAGTAGGGCATTGTTGATGCTACATGCAAGTTTGTAAATATCCATAGACAACTGTCAAGACATCGTCTTACAGCATAAGTTGAGGATCGTCTCTGCAATTTAAGATCACCCGTTGATCCGGAAAAATGTGGTCTTATATTGCAGGGATGTTTGTTTAAAATATAAGAGTGGTGTCACTGTCACGAATCGGTAGTCTTAAAGTAGAGGGAAGTCTTAAAATGGAGGAGGTCTTAAATCTGATGGAGCACTGGAATGTATAGACTATAGTAAGCATATTCTCTGTCTGCATTCTGTGTGGGGAGATGGTTGGATTTCGGGGAAGCATCGACAATAAATATAGTATAATAGTTGCAGCCAAACGTACACTCTTCAGGTGCAGTCCTGTTAAGATCACAGTTCTGTTACGGTGTAAATTGTCTTGAAACACCACCCCTTTGGCCATAAAAATGTGCTTTCTCAAGTCAGGTGGTCTTTGGTGACGGGTTCGGTTGCATTGAAATTTAGGACCTTCTGCCAGGAATACCCAAGTTTTTCAAGACCTGTGGTCTCTCATGGCAGCGGTCTCTCGAGACAAGTTTCGCTGTACTGACTAATGTCTGGAATATCCTTAGTAGCACAAGATTCTTGAGTGACTTCTCCAGATGGCATAATGCAGCGGTACATTATTACCGGTAATCAGTATAGCTGACAGTCCAGCATATATACACAGATATACCGTAGTAACTGTAAATTCATTAATGTTTGTGAGGGATTTATTTGGCGAAATTCACAAAATTACAAAAATAAATACCCGCAAACATAAAATTATGTGTACCTAGATAATTAACAAGACCTGAGTTAACCGCAAATATTAATCCCCGCGAACATGGTTTTGTCTCAAATACGCAAACATTAATCTCCGCAAACATTAATGAATTTACAGTATATGTGAGCAGTGTAAATGGCTGTGACCAGGGTGGTGACAGTTGAGTTCAGGTTGGCACTCAGCGGCTGGTCTATCATGTCCATGTAGTTGTGATGTTTGTTATCTCTTCCAGAATCCCCCAGATGTTACAGGTGATGTTCGTATTCAACATCTACTGTATCCTGAAATACGTCAACCACAGACTAGGCATCAGCGCCGGGTGCGTGGTTGGAACGGCTTTGAAACAGCTTATCTGATTGGACAAGACCATTTTGTGTCAAGTGCTGTGATTTAGAAATTTAAGTTCTAATGTTGGCCTTTAAGTTGTATTCCATAATAATTTTGAGACACACTTACCTTTTGGATAATTATCGCTTATACTATTTATTCATATATATATTGCGGTACACTGCAACAAACAAATTACATGACCATGAATTTTTCAACCATTGTTTTAGATTTTAAATCATGTGTACACGTGTTTGCTTTTCATTCTACAGCTTCTGGTCATCTGCCAAACGTGTGGTGAGGAGCCTTCGTAACGTTGGTCTGTCGCTAGGCAACCTGCTGTGGTTGCCAGTTCCTAGGCAACCCGCCGTGCCTTCCCGAGCCGATGTTGTTCAGCGGGAGTATGAGAAGCAGATAGCACAGCTGACAGACAGACAGCGAGTCCGTCCGCAGACTCTGGCCTATGATAGGTATCTCTCCCAGTCCGAGGGCAACACGAACGGGATTGTACGCCACAAACTGGAATCAACGATATCTGAGTGATATTGTGATATTAGTCAGGTCTTGGGTGATGGTAAAAATCAAAAGTCCGTTCAGCGTTCCAACTGGCTTCTGAGTTCATAGTGGAGAGCTGGCTTTGTTCTTTGTATTGTGTAGATCCCAGAAGGGTGTGATTTGCACGGAGTTGGATTTGTTGCAGGAATTATACAAATTCTGTATCGTTTTATTAAAAAAAAACCAACAGCTGTCAAGTATGGTGCTTCAGAGAAATAAATACTGACAGTGTAGGACATTGTTTCATAGCGTTACTGTGTAAGTAGAAACTTACATGTACTTACAAATGTACTCCATTTATAGATACATGTATGAACTGGTATGACTTAATGGGCATAGTATGCTCATTGCTATATGTGCAACTTTAAAGATGAAAACTTTTTCCCATTTCTTGTTACTTATATTTGTTCGTTGTGTGGTATGGGTTATTATGGGTGGGCTGGGACTAATTTATAGAACAGCAAATCCATTGATGTTCGCGTTCTTTAAATAAAATGTACTACATATGAATCTGTTCTTTTATAACCATCTAATTCATATTTTGTGGTGATCTGAAAATCATGAAATGAAAGGATGGTGCATAATGACGAAACTACAGTAAGGAATATGCTGTTGTTTTACGGAAAATGTATTGTAGTTTGTTTTATTTACATGTACATATAACCCATTTGGGGGAAGATTGTTTAGCCTGCCTATGCTTTGCATAAATGTCCCTGATACCAGAATCAAAAAGAGATTTGTTGAACCATGAAGATACAAGAAAAAATTATTTTCCGTATATTAATGCATGCATATTGGCACAGTCTGCTATAGTGTACAGTGTTAAAATGAGTGTTTGCAGTTTGTGGCCGAGTGACTGATAGAACAGCAGAACGCATGCACATAAACATGATGGCGTCTTCGACAGGTGGTTTCTGATGGCATGTTCAGCAGTTAAAATAACGTCTGTTTTTGCTGAGCACTGCATGCAGGTTTTAACTGTATATTAAGACGGCCTTTATATGAAGACAGCTGATTACACGGGTAGTTGCATTTGTGTACAGTATTACTGAATTGTATATTCGAAGACGTGGCAATTTCACTGAAGGCAGCTTGATGGGGTCATTCCCCTAATAAAAGATCCCAGATACATGTAATGAAGTTTCTGCAAGCTTCAACTAAAGTGAAAAAGATAGGTACTTACATTGTGAACAAATCTGTTGTTATGATTCTCTGAACCGACATAGATTATTGTATTGGTTATGGCTCTTGTGTTTTCCCTGATTGACCAAGCTCTCCTTTGTATGTGGTACTGAAAGTTGTTTTTATAGGCAACACATACCATGTTATATTACATGTACATTCTTTGTAGTAATTGACTGAAATAGGGTAAAATCTGCTTAAGCTTTCTACAGTTATTTAAGAATGAATGCCTTGTAAAATTGCTGTGTGCGGTACTGATACTTGAAGTGGCCATATCATCTTATAGTTAAGCTTCCCAATAATTTATGAGTTTTTCTCCCCTGTAGAGTTGCTATGTGCAGATGTGTGTAACACTGATATTAGGATTAGCCATATCAGCTTATAATTGAGCTTTCTAGTAATTTAAGACTATGCCCTTTTAGAATAAAATACTAGGCAGCTGGCTTCTGCAAGTGAATGACAATCTGTATATCTAGTCAGTAATACATGTGCAAGAAGTTACTTGCAGGTACACATTTCGTTTATTTGTTTCACACATATGCGTAATATTCACTTTGTAGAACATGCTATGTATAAATATGGTAATTTCACCCACCCTATGTACATGTATCAAAGGTGTATTATGTACTGTTATTGGGGCATCCCGTCCGCTGACGGGATCCCCTTAAGGGGTTGCCGACTTTTTTTTTTTTTTTTTTTTTTTTTCCACCGGGTTGGTTTTTTTTTTTTCCGCCGCACCTTTGGTGGCCATTTGTGGTGAAGAAAACAACGGATTGGGCTGAAATTTCGCAAAACCATAGATTGCTTTTAACTACGCTCACATCAGGTCCGAACTTTTGCATGATCGTAGCAGAGAATGCAGCACCAGCTAATAACCGGCGTTACACCCCCTAAAACGCCGTAATCCCACTTTAATCTACGGTAAAACCGATCTACACCTCCTGGGATCGGATTTTACCGTGGTCCA